>Ga0364920_10073_pt1 | contig 50307 bp, 42 predicted proteins | sample SorcelJu500001C8_FD_206961 | JGI IMG/M metagenome (GOLD analysis project Ga0364920, IMG submission 206961) | Enriched cells from Trout Bog Lake Hypolimnion, Wisconsin, USA - BchlTB.June20.5000.01.C8 | ecosystem: Environmental > Aquatic > Freshwater > Lake > Hypolimnion/Profundal zone | place: USA...
CGGAAGGAGAAGTGGATTTCCAGGTGATGCCCAGATCAAGCAGGTTGACAAAAAAATCGTTGGTCAGCGATTCCGGATGCTGGGTGAATACCCCATGTTTGGAATGGCCATAATTGGTGCCCAGGGCCCTCATGCCTCCAAGCAGGACCGTCATCTCTGGTGCGGTCAGTTTCAAGAGCTGGGCCTTATCCACCAGCATCTCCTCGGGCCTAACACTGTGTTTGGGCTTAAAATAGTTTCTGAAACCATCGGCAGCTGGTTCCAGTACGGCAAAGGATTCTACATCCGTCTCTGCCTGTGAAGCATCTGTTCGGCCCGGTGTAAATGGGACTTTCAGATCATGGCCAGCATTTTTTGCAGCCTTTTCAATGCCTGCTGCTCCACCCAGAACAATCAGGTCAGCCAGGGAAACTGCTTTTCCTCCTTTTTGGGCCTGATTGAAAGCTTTTTGTATTGCTTCCAGTTTGTTGAGCAGTTTTGCCAATTCGGAAGGATGGTTTACCTCCCAATCTTTTTGGGGAGCCAGGCGGATGCGAGCACCGTTTGCGCCCCCCCGCTTGTCCGAGCCTCGGAAAGTGGATGCCGAAGCCCAGGCCGTGGACACTAGTTGAGAAACGGAAAGGCCTGACCCTAGGATTTGAGCCTTTAATGCAGCGATATCGGATTCGTCGATGAGCTTATTTGTCAAAGCAGGGATCGGATCCTGCCAGATCAGTACTTCCTTGGGTACCTCCGGTCCCAGATACCTTGCCAGGGGCCCCATATCGCGGTGGGTCAGCTTGAACCATGCTCGGGCGAACGCATCCGCAAATGCTTCTGGATGTTCATGGAATTTTCTTGAAATCTTCTCATAAACGGGATCAACTCTCAAGGCCAGGTCGGTGGTCAGCATGGTGGGCGCATGCTTTTTGGCGGGATCCTGTGCATCGGGAACGGTCGCAGCGCCTGCCCCATTTTTGGGTTTCCATTGATGTGCCCCAGCAGGGCTCTTGCTAAGCTCCCACTCAAAACCAAAGAGGTTGTCGAAAAAATTGTTGCTCCATTTTGTGGGGGTGGTGGTCCAGGCACCTTCCAGCCCACTGGTAATGGTGTAGGGTCCATTTCCTGTTCCATAGCTGTTTTTCCATCCCAGATTTTGCTCTTCAAGTGGAGCGGCTGCAGGCGCCGGGCCCACATATTTTCCTGGATCGGCAGCACCATGGGTTTTTCCAAAGCTATGGCCCCCTGCAATCAGGGCCACCGTTTCTTCATCATTCATGGCCATGCGGCCAAAGGTCTCGCGAATATCCCTGGCAGCGGCAAGAGGGTCCGGGATTCCATTGGGCCCTTCGGGATTGACGTAGATGAGCCCCATCTGGACGGCGGCAAGGGGGTTCTCCAGTTCGCGGTCTCCAGTATATCGATTGTCACCCAGCCATTTGTTTTCCGAGCCCCAATAAACATCTTCTTCGGGTTCCCACACATCTTCGCGCCCTCCCCCAAATCCAAAGGTCTTAAAGCCCATGGACTCCAGGGCACAATTGCCTGCCAGGATCATGAGGTCTGCCCATGAAATCTTCCGCCCATATTTTTGTTTGACAGGCCAAAGAAGCAAACGGGCCTTGTCTAGATTGGCATTGTCGGGCCAGCTATTGAGTGGGGCAAAACGTTGGGTCCCAGTGCCTGCTCCACCCCGCCCATCAGAAATGCGGTAGGTTCCTGCACTGTGCCAGGCCATCCGTATAAAAAATGGGCCATAGTGCCCATAGTCGGCAGGCCACCAGTCTTGGGAATTTGTCATCAGCTGGAAGAGGTCTTTTTTCACGGCAGCCAGATCCAAGGATTTGAACTCCTTTGCGTAGTTGAATGTTTCGCCCATTGGATTGGAAAGTGAGGAATGCTGGCGGAGTATATTCAATTTTAACTGATTGGGCCACCAGTCTCGGTTTCTTGTGCCATTGCCGGCACTTTGTTTGAGCGCTCCATTTGAAAATGGGCATTTTGCTTCTCCGTTAATTTTGGCTGCTATGGCCTGAGAGCTGTTATTTTCCATATAGTATATATTATGAATTGTTATTGGTTAAAGTTAGGACAATCCAAATTTACTTCTTTCACCAACTTTGCGATATAACAGGATATTAATGGCAAATTGCCTTTGCAGAAAAGCAATCGTAGTATCAGGATTAAGGGCTGCTACAACATATTTTGAAAATCAATTATTTGATGAGAATGCAAAAATTAGGCATTGATACACTTTAATATTTCAAAAAGATAAAATTCCAAACAAAAAGGATTCTTTATTTGTGATCTGCGGACAATAAATATGGGCTTTTTCAAAATATCATCCTAACCATAAATCGCTTTTACCAGATAAAAACCGAGGCTACTTGAAAGTGTATAATTTCAAAACGCGAACAGATATAACAGCAACAAGCAAAAACAGGTCGATTAACCATGATGGGGCTATTGGGCAAAAAGGATAAAGCATCCCAAAATCATAAACAGCAAACGGATCAGAAGGGCGGCTCTTTCTATCTAGTCACAAGGTTGGATGGCTAAGCATATGGCTATTCCCTCCATGGAGTGGTTGGCCCTGTGGGCCCATCGTTAGGGGCTGGGCCACCCAGCAGAAGATGGGCATGGGCCAAATCGAACCCATCAAATATTTTTCTTTGGGATCCTCTTCGGTTATTGACAGGCTCGTTAAAATGGCCTAGCCCAAGTATTGTGAAGTTGGTTGAGATAGGATAGTTGTTCTTAAAATACAAATAAAATGCGCCCGTTTTAATTATTATGGTACCAAGTCCCAATTTATTTGTTTTGGCCGTCAGCTGAAATGCAAACAGATGTCACCTCATTGTTCCCGGAAAAAGTTGGAAAATACATCAATGAAACTTTGGCGGGGTTGATCTGGTACAGGCCATTGTATCTTGTTTCTAATTCAACTTCAAAGCGATGGGCTCCCTTGCTCATTTCCTCCGAAAAAATCACGACCTTGTTTTTTAAGTACTCCTTATGGGCATACCAAATATCTTGAGGTTTCGATGCATAGGTACATCCGGCGGGAATGGGAATTTCCAACATGGTATAGTCTGCATCTTTCAATGCATCCACTTCCACGATCATTTTAATTTTTTCACCAGAGACCAAGTGGGTGAGTTTTTGTCCATTTTTTTCAAAATAAGCATGGATGCGGAATTGGGAGCTATCCGATTTGGGGTTTTTGTTCCAATCTTCCTGGAAAAGCGTGAGATAGGCAAGGCCTCCTCCTGATTTTGAAATTTGAATTTCTTTCAATCCAGTGTATTTCATGGTTAGCTTGTAGGGGAATTTATTGATTTCAAAATTGGTATCGCCAAGGATCCTAATGCTGGCAGGGCTATTGAAATTTTTGGTTTCTTCCAATAAATAGGGAAGCAGGGAAGAGACAATGGATGCGCTGGCCACTGTATTTCTCCAGTGGCTATTGGCTCTTTGTTCGAGAAAATATTGGACAATGCCAGCTAGAGCTTTTTTTTGATTGGGTACTTTTTTCAACACTTCAAATGCCAGCAAGGTGGTGATTTCTTCATCATTGTACCAATGGTAGGTATCGATGCCCCAGTGCAAGCTGCCCAAAATGCCTTTTGTGCCTTTCTCGATGATTTGAGCCAATTTATCCGTGTAATCCATCTTTTGTTCCTGCATAATTTTGAGGAATTGCCATTGCTGGTGCATGGTCAGAGAATCATAAGGAATCAGGTCCAGCCATGTTTGATAATTGAGCAGGTGTTTTGCCTCGCTCATCAAAGAGAGGGTGGATAAAAGCGCTTCCCTTCTCATGCTGGGTAGCTGGCCCTGAAGGTAAAGGAGGCCATTGCGAATATTGGTTTCAATCATTCCTTCCGAACGAATGGGTAAAAGTGCATGGAGGACGTATTGGGTAATGAAGAGGTTGGGCCTACCGTTTTCCCACCAGCTCCACCCCCCTTCAAACAATTGATTCTTTTGCAATTTTGTGATCAGCAATTGGATTGATTTATCGCCATCAAATTTTTCGTGTAGCTGTTGTCTGATCCTTTTTTGCATGAGCAAGCCACTAAGCTTTGATGCAGTTTGTTCCATGCAGAAATAGGGATATTTTTTAAGGTATTCGATCTCGTCCAATAAGACCTCTAAAGTGTTGTTCTCTGCGAAAATTTTGATATCCCCTTTTGCAAAGGGAGGCTTGAATCCGATTGTGGTATCGCCTTCCAGGATCCAGAATTTGCCAGTAGTTTCCAGGCTGCCAATGGGGAAAATGGGGATCTGCTTTTCTTCCTGATCCTGAAAACCTGTGCTGGTCTGGATATGGAAGGCAGCTTGCACACTGTCCAGAGGTTTAGCCACCATGCTGTATTTTTCAATCGTAGACCCTTTTGAGGAAAGCACTGAGGCATGGGTCGGCTGAGAAACTCCATTTAAAAGGAAATTGGTTTTGAGCTTATATTCATCGGAGCTATAGTTTAAAGATTTGCCGATGATTTCTGCGCTGTCCCCCTCAAGAAGGAACTGGGGCATACTGATTTGTGCCACCAACGGTTTGAAGGATTGCACAAAACTGAAGGATTTTCCTATCCTTTTGTGCTTATCCATTCCCAAGACATAGGTCTGCCAGCCAGTAACATTATCAGGATATTCCACCTCAAATCTCACTTTGCCATTTTTGTCGGTAAATAGTTCTGGTTCCCAGTAGGCATAGTCTCTAAATTTATTTCGAATGTTTTTTGAATGGGTAGTGAGGACAATGGCTCCGTGGGCTGCTCTTGCACCATAAAGGCCAATTGCATCTTCTCCTTTTAAAATACTTGCGGAGGCAATCATATCTGGAGAAATATTCCTTGGCAAATCTTCATACAAAATGCCATCCACCACAAACAAAGGTTTTTGGCTTACATCAAGGCTGGAAAGGCCTCGGAGCGTAATGGTTGCTAAATTTTCGGTTTCATCTCTTTCTAAAATGGAAATACCCGCAACTTTGCCCTCTAGCAGTGTTTGGAGATTTGGCATCTTCTTTAATACATCCTCATGCATAAAAATTAAAGAACCAGTCAAGTCCCTTTTGTTTGTTAAACCATAACCAACCACTACCACTTCTTGGAGACTTTGATTGGAAATAGAGAGCGGTATCTCCAAATATTCCTGGCCGAAATCTGGAATATTCACTTGAACCTCCTTTCTAACATAGCCAATGGAAACAATCACCAAGGTACATTTACCTGGCTTTAGATTTCCAATTGCAAAATTGCCGTTTGCCAAAGAACTGGTGCCCGTTCTGGTTCCTTTCACAAGTATGGTGGCTCCAGGTATTCCATTTTTGCCATTTTTGTCAATTATTTTTCCGGAGATCCCCGATTTTCCAGTTTGATAAAGGGGCAGGTTTTGCTCAGTTGTACTGTCTGGTTTCGAAGGTGGAGGGCCTATTTTGGGCAAGGGGTTAAGGGTTTCCCTTTCCCATTGGGCTACCAGTTCGCTTTCATTAACAAATAGGGCCTTTTTTAAATTGATGCAATAGGTTTTGTACTCAAGGACAGGTATTTGCTTGATCTCGGCACAGTGCCAGGAACTGTCTACCAGTATTAAATGATAGTGGCCGGATGTTAAATTGGAGAATTTTATGAATCCTGCAGAACTAATGATTTTCTCTTCTGGATGGCCATCTGGAAAGACGATGGCATATTTTAAGACGATGCCTGCTTCCGGCATGAAATATATTTTGCCATTGCCATTTGTATTCCAACCGAATTTGTCAAAGCCCCAAGTTTTTAAATATCGGGCCTTCTCGGAGAAGGGTTCTTTATAGTCGATGATGGGTCTGGTGGGGATGGTGTCACCCAAAACCCACAGGGGAGAATTTATTTTGGGAAAAACCGGTTTTCTCTTCTTATCTGGAAAGATATCCTGCCTTTCAAGGCGCAGGATGTTTTTTGACAAATCATACTGATAACCTGGCTCAAACCTAAAATGGATATCGAAATAATTGGGGGCAAAATAATGAAGGCTATCACGGCTATTGAAAGGACCTACTATATGTTGGTAATTCCCAGAGAGTTTTACAATTTTTTCTTGTTGCCAAACATAGCCAGTGTTGGTTTGGGCATTGTTGTCCAGGTTCCATAAGCTATTCTCCAACAGGAACCTTTCCTTGTCAGAAAGCGTATCAGGCATTGGAGTGATTTTGGCTAGTTTTGGAAGTTTCTGCAAATCAAAGAAAAGGTCGTGTTTGTAAAATGGCTGTAAATAAATACTATCTATTTCCACAAACTTATCCAATAGCCGGATGCCAATTTGACTAAACCCCATATATGCCTGATAAGCATCTTTCATGGGATCTGTTACAGCGTTGTAATAAACCAAACGTCGGTTTACATAAAGCAGGTAGATTTGTTTTCTTTCGCCATTGTCCACCAAGTGTACACTGAGCTGGGGTATAAAATCACTAATGGGGGTGGTTGCGTCCAACATCTCTTTCTGAGGGAAAAGCATTTGATAATAAAGCATGCTGTCCAACCCAAACTTATTTATCCAAGCGGAATGGAGGCCCAAAGGGTAGCCCTTGCTTATATAGCAATCCTCATCCTCATATTTGTCCCGTTTTATTGTTGGCCTAGTTTTGTATCTTACCAAATAGGGAGGTTCTTGAACGTGGATGTCCTTGCTGAACTGGTTGTTATAGCTCATTACAGTGAGATTTACCCCAGCCACTGGTTTTTGGTGGTAGTCCCTCACGTTTATTTCAATGGAGTCATGTTGTCCTGGAAATACTGTTGCGCTGGCTTGGATATCAATGTTTAGAAGCTTGTATAACAATGCGATGGATTGTTCTTTGGACTTTTCCTCCCCCTTCCAATAATATTGCCAATTGACGGTATAAACATGCTGTTTATTGGCGGTTTGAGTCGTCCATGAAATTTGTTCTCCACTTCCTTTTCCTGTGCCTTTTATTTTATTCCCATCAAAAACGGTAAAGGAGACCGGTATTTTGTTGGGATTGTTGAGAATAAAGCCGAGTGTATCCCCATGGCTTATTCGTTGTAGGGTTACATCATAATCGCCTTCAATATTTGTTTTACAGGAATCAACAATCCTTTGGTTTTTTAGCAAATAAAAGACATAATCATCGGTGAGCCCGTTCAGCTTGACCTTATAGGGGTAATGAATAATCTGGGTTTGGGTTGATTGATCCAAATAGCACAACAAACCTTCTGCAGGAGTAATCCTTCCGTTTTCCTTGTATACAGCAATGATGGAATCTTTTTCCACAAAAGAATTGAATTCAATTTCATGCGGCTTGTAGGATATTTCCAACTCTTTATCCTGTATCTCGTTGTTGCTATTTTTGAATTCAAGGATGGCTTTGACTTTTAGTTGGGCGTCGGGCAATTGTTTTGTATCTACTTCAAATTCGGTTTCCCCATTTGTTTGCAATGCCTTTTCTTGAACATACAAACTGTCTGGAATGTATAGGGAATCTTTGTAAAACTTATTGATCCTGCTGGTGATCAAAATAAGCTTGGCCCTGCCATCCAATAGGGATTGGCCGTTCGAGTTGTTGGCTGAGGCATAAATATGCATGGTATCCCCATAATAGTAACTGTCCTTATCGGACCGGGCTTGATAAGTAGAGATCTCGTCCAATAAATAATCCTCCATGCGGAAACTTTTTGACAATACCTTCTTTTTCTCTTTGTTTTTGAACATTACGGTATAACTTAGATCCGACTTTAGGGAATCCGAAAGTGGGAATTGAAAAACATAGGATCCAGGAGAGGATGGATAAAGCATCTTTAAAAAATGGTCATAGCTTTTTCCGGCATCACTATATTCCAAAAAGGCCTCGACGGGTTTGTTGTAAACTTTCCAATTTTTTGAAAATACATAGGCCTTTAATTTCACCGTATCGGTTTGTTTGTACTTTGGCTGGTTGAAAACCATCAGTCCAGTTGTTCCTGCAGAGGACGAAGGATAGCGCTGGCTAGGGCTTAGCCAATGCTTGATTGTTTTAGGCAACCTGCTTATTTTTCTCAATAACCAAGTTCTTTTGAGATTGTCCCATCTTTGCTTTGCAACAGAAATGTCCAATTCATCTTTGGGGGATAGGAACATAAAAAGGGTGTCATGGGGGGTATAGGCTTTTACCAAGACCTTTTCCGAGACATTTTGCATTGCCCAGTAACTCTGCGCATCTACATGGTATTTTGCTTTTTTCCCTTTCACCCATATTTGCGCATCATCGATAAAATGTTCATTTCTGTCCTTTAATAGCAATTGTATATGCTGCTGATTATTGATGGGATAGAGTATTAAATTCGTTACGCCTAGCAAACTGGCACTGATCCGATTGTCCACGATAGAGATCAGCACATATTGCCCAAGGGGTAATTTATTTTCCTCCACACTGTCGAACTGAAAAATGGCCGTGGGTGCAATTGAAACAAAGCGATCAATATCAATGCTATCGCTCAAAATATATTTTTCGGCCTCTTTTGCTGTGATCTTATATACAAATTCCTGCCAACTTTTCATTCTGGGTTGGGATAGGCTGGTCTGGGCAGATAGCATTCGGGGAAGCAGACAACAAAGGAGAATAAGAAGAATGGCCCATTTCATAAGCTGATCGTTAATTTGCCCTATTGATGCACATTTGATTAAATATACATAAATAGAACGATAACATTTTTCCCATTTCATTTGTAAGAGATTGATAATAAATATCCTGCCTTTTTTGAAACAGGAGAGCGGTTGAGTGGGGCAGAGTGGGTTTAGCTTTTTGGCCTTGCTGGCGAATTTCAAGGGCTAGGTTAATGAAGTCCTATCAGTAGTCGATTGGCTAGCAAGCCATTTAAATGGACCTGGCAATTGCCTTTTAAGAAAAATTTGGGCTAAACTGCCCTTGTTAAATCACCTGAATCTGCTGGCTGAACAATGATGAAATTTACTCACAAGAAAATACGAACTTAGGGCCCATTCAACGGCCAGGAATTGCTGTCCATGGAAGAAGTTTTATATAACTCGAATGAACTGACGGTGGTTGGCAATGGTAAGGGGCCTTATTAAAAGGGGATTTGGTCCGAATCAGGAGAGCAAGGGCAATTGGTTTGGAATTCCAACAGGAAAAGTCTTTTTTATTTTATGTGTATAAATAGGGATCTATCTTCCACTCAAAATAGGATTAGAAAAGCTGAGGGGGTAGTAGATGATATTTTTATTAAATCCTAGTTCCATGACAAGAGAAAACGTAAAATTAATTTTGCTTATTTGTATTATATTTTCAGGGGCTTCCTTTGAAAAAGTTTTTTCTCAATTTAATTGGAAAAAAGTGGGTAAATCCCCTTCCAATTATGAAATCGCTCCGGACAGCAGTAATCAATTAGATGGACAAGTTGCATATACTTTAAAGTCTAGCGGAGTGGTGATTGAGGGCTTTGGAGCTATTATAGAGAATTTAAAACCAGGTACTTATCTTGGAAAAAGAATCCGAATGACCGGAATGATGAAGTCAAAGGGAGTGGAAGGCTGGGCTGGATTTTGGCTTAGAATTGATCAATCCGGCTCTGATCAATTTTTAGCTTTCGATAACATGCATGATCGGCCAGTAAAAGGAACTACAGAGTGGAAAAAATATGAAATTGTTTTGGATGTTCCATATGAGGCCACCAATATAGCCTTCGGCGCATTGATTGATGGCATGGGGCAAATTTGGATTGCCAAGGTCAACCTTGAAATAGTTGATAATTCAGTGCCCACCACCGATATCAGAAATTAACAGAATGGCAAATCGCCTTTGTTGCAAATTCTGGCACTTATAAAAAATGGTGTCCAAAACTTCTTGTAAGGGCGGATTGGGATGAAGCTGGACAATAGCGGAGGGAATAGGACAAGGGCTTCGCGAAAGGGGCTGCCCATTTTATAAATAGTGGAATTGGACCGTATTTTCAAAAATGAAAGGATTGAGTTTTGTTCTGCTGATACCTGGGTTTTCTTGAGGCTCTGGGACAAATAGATGCTTGATTGCACTTATAGGAATGCGATATAAATGCGCTAGGCGATTTTGTTTAAAGGCTTTGGAAATGTCCTAGACAAAAATTATATCATGGCATGGCTTGAGTATCAATAAGCCTTATTCAATTTAAATACGATTGTGCAATTAAGATGGATAGCCTGCGCAACTTTCTGCCAATTGCCTAAGCTTTTGTGGTATGGGGGCTAAGGAAATCTTGAAAAGAATTCTCCCCACGTTACTATTATACGTTTGGGAAAAACGGGCGGCGGGGTGTACAACCAATAGAGAAAGAAAACAAAAGTGCAGCGTCAGCACGGTAATCACTGACTAAATACAATGAAATGGTATCATAATGTTGCCAGTTTTTTTGCAGGGTTCTTTTTAGCAAATGTGGTTCCCCATTATATTCATGGAGTTTCCGGTGACTATTTTCCCACCCCCTTTGCCAACCCTCCTGGAAAGGGATTGTCATCTCCCCTTGTCAACGTGCTTTGGGCCTTGCTTAATTTGCTGATTGGTTATTTTCTGTTCAAAGCTGGGAAAATATTAAGCAATAATAAACTGTCCATTTTGATTTTCTTTCTGGGCATTGCCGCAAGCAGCATACTACTGAGCATTGCTTTTGTTGACAAAATGCATCAGTAAACCCTAGGGCAATTATTTGGGTAGAATCCAGTAAGATTTATATTACTGGAATCAACCTTTTATAATGAATAATTTTCCTTTGGGAGCAGATTAAAGAGGACTTACCAGTTGCTTTCCAAATAAACAGCCAATTTCTATTTATCCTTATTGAACAGAGCAAGATCAAATGGAAGAAAGATAATCAAAGCTTTTTTTCAATGCCTTTTCAGGTTCATTGACCATGTCCTGTTCTACGATAAAATGCTTGACTCCATTTTCTTTGGCTTTCATAATAATGGATTTCAGGTCAATTATGCCGTCACCAGCGGTGGTCATGTACGGAAATAATTCAATCCATTGTTTAGGATCTCCACCATCTCCCGAAAAATGCATTTTTTTTATCATATCCTTTACATGCATCAGGTGGTAACGGTTTTTATGTTTTTCGAGCAGGGCGATTGGGTCTGCGCCGCCAGCGGTAGTCCAGAAAAGATCCATTTCAAAGAAAACAAGGGAAGGGTCCGTTTGAGCAAATATCAATTCCAAAGGAATTTGACCGTCCATCTCCTTTAGGCCATAGCCATGGTTATGATACGCGAATTTGATCCCTGCCTTTTTTGCCGATTCCCCTATTTTATTAAAGGATTCAGCGATGGATTTATAGTCGTCCAGCGATTTTCTCTTTTCTTCAGGAATGGCTGGCAACACAACATAAGTATTCCCCAATACCTCAGCAGCTTCGCCTAGTTTGCCCATATTTGTTTGCAAAGTGTCTAGGTCTGTGTGTATGGATGGCACGGAAAAGCCATTGTCATTGAGCATTTTTTTCATTTCTTTGGCCGTATGCCCGAAAAAGCCGCTTCCTTTAAAACCAAGGGAGGGAGTGACCGAATTCCATCTTTCTATGGCCGAAGGGTTGCTAAAAGTATAGGGGCCGTACAGCTCCACTTCTTTATAACCTATTGCTGATAACATGGATAGAGCGCCAGCGAGATCTTTGTCCAGGAGCTTCGGCAAGGAAAAAAATTGAATGCCAATTTTGGATAGCATGGATCCTGTCTTTTGAATACCAGCGAAAAATAAAACGGCAGATGCATATGCCTTGGCAGAATCGCCTATAAATTGTCTTCTTTGCATGTGATGGATTGAAAAGGAAGAGTAATATTTACCTACTTGAAATTAACTTAGTTAAAGCTTTTTGCCAAAAACAAATATGGCCGGTTACCAGAGTGTTCAAGCCTACCCTTGAATTGGGCAAGCAGGCAATCTATAGGGTTCCCAATTCCATTTACCCTTCCAATTGGAATAATACTTGTTAAAAAAAACTGCAATGATGGAAAAGGAGGGTTGGCTCCTTTTCGTGCTCGGTAAGTACACCTTTATAGTAGCGGGCAATTCTTTGGGTAAAATGCTGCTAAGCCTAGAAAATGGGATTGGAAAAATCAATTTGCTTTGGTTTTCAATGGTTGTATGCTGGTCTTCAGAATTTCAACAGAAAGCTTTATTAGCTTGTATATAAATGTTTAAAAATGAAAACATCAACCTTTCTCCTCCTGGCCATGGTAGTATCCACGCAAATCTGTGATGCTCAAAGGATACAACCATCTGAGGTTCCCAGTGCAGTGGCCATATCCTTTAAAACACTCTACCCCAGCATTAGACATGTGGTTTGGGGAAAATCGAAATGGGGAACATATGAAGCTGAATTTAAGCAAAACAACAAATCCATTGGAGTAACCTTGGATTCTTTGGGCAATTTTAAAGAAAGGGAAATGGATATGAAGGTCTCAGATCTGGCCAAGGAAATTCATGATTATGTAGCCAAGTACTATAAAGATTATAAGATTACGGAGGCTGCACAAATTACCTATGCTGATGGAAAGCCCATGTTTGAAGCAGAAATAACCAGTGGAAAGGCCAGCTTTGATTTGCTTTTTGATGGCAGTTACAAGTTTATCAAGAAGGGCCATTTTTAGTATGGATGGCTGAATTTGATGGCAACTGTATAGCAATTAATGATGTCGGAATTTCCTTGTAATTCCATCACTTGTACGCCATACAAACCAATTTGAAATGGGCGACAAGGGAGGTTCCCCAATTAAATAATAGGCGTTAATGCGAATGGGTGTTGCTTAGGCGAAATTTACTATCAATGGCACATGGTCGCTATACTGGGTCCAATATTTATGGCCACCAATTTCTACTGATTTTAGTTTATTCACCATATCGGTCGATATAAAACAATAATCAATGTGGTAGGGTTTGTCCTTGTGGCGGTACAGATAAAGGGTAGGGTGTCTTTCCAATCCTTGATCTTGCTGATGGTACAAATGGTAGGAACTATAGATTCCTTTTTCTTCTAACCTTTTAACAACATTGGAATGATTGCTAATCCTGCCATTCTTGTCCCAAATGGTATTGCTGTTAAAGTCACCCGCCAGCATGGTCCATTTTTTTGAAATCCCCTTTTCATAATGATCCAAGGCCTTCCAAACCTGTTCAACATACTGGCCATCTGGGTCGGAGGGGTTGTTGGCCCAAATGGCATACAAGGTGAACCTATACCCACCTCCATTAACTGCAATGGGTATCACCATTCTAATTTCTGGGTTGTAGGTTTCAATCAATTTTAGCCTGAATTTGCCATATGAGAATATCCCCAGGCCCTTATTGGGGTTTTTGCCAAACCACAGCATGTCTGCTGGCTCAAAGGGGCCGCCCTGGAATTTTAGCTTTTCCGGATTCTCACATTCCTGAACAATAAGAATATCAGGTTGGTGCTTTAGAATAAAAGATGCCTTTATTCTAAAAGCCATATTGCAATTCCAAGTTATTATTTTCATGTTACTGTTCGAGTCAGTTTGCAAAGACTACTCTTTTTTTGTGGATTGTTCATAAAGTATGAAGAATACTAACTCTGCAATTACTGCTTTTTAAAAATCAACTGATTGTAATTTACAAAGATTAAAATTTTGATATTCATTTTGTAATGTAGGACCTTCCATGCCTTAGAGAGCTTCCTGCGATTAAACTGAAGATGGAGGAAATTAGAATTCAGGATGTGGATTTAATGGGGGATTATAGGAATAAAGGAGATATTTCTCCACTTGGAACAAGCTTTGCATTTCATGTTCGAACAGCCAAGCCTTCACAAGAAGCAATAAGGGGTCCAGCTCAATTAATTTTGGCATGATACTTATTTACATGTGTTCGAAAAAAATTGCGCGTTTAATTTATCAATCATTTGTAATTGTACCCCCTTTTGGATCTTATTAAACCAATTCATGGGAGATTTATCAGCGCCTCCCACTGTTTAATTAATGATAGCAAAGAAGATATTCTATCTATTTTTTCCTAAATGAAATAAATGGATATTGGAGATTTTGGTTTAGTATGGCACAACAGATCATTTTGATACCAGAATTATTTTTTATCTTAGTAACAAAGCTTGGTTTGATGTTCAGGGATTTCCCTACCCCTTGGGACTGTATTCGGTAGCAATTTGACAACCAAAAAAGTTTGACAAATGAGCAAAGAACAAACAAAGGACCTTTTGAAGTTTCTAAAACCATTTGGAGATGATATAACAGAGTTGACCATGTGGCTCAGGGACTTTGCATGGGACTTGTGCCCCAAGGCGAACGAACTTATCTACGACAATTATAACGCAGTGGCATTTGGTTGGAGCCCAACTGATAAAGTCGGACATACCATTTGTTCGATTGCTGTCGGTCGTTCAAGCAAAAATGTCCATTTTGGCTTTTATTGGGGAAACGAAATTTCAGATCCTAAAAATATACTTTTGGGACAGGGGAATCAGTATCGTTATATCCTGGTTACAGAGAAAGAGAAATTTCCAAAGGCTTACATCAAAAAACTTGTAAAAGAAGCGTACGCAAATTCTCTATCAAAAGTTAAGGACCCCAAACAAATGATAAGCGGGCAGACTATTGTGAAATCTATTTCAGAAAAGAGGCGGCCAGAGAAATCGAAAAGGACAAATAAAACTAAAAATGTATAAGACAGGAAATCAGGAGTAGGGATTCAGTCTATAGCAGGAGAATTTACATACCAGGGGAGCTTCTTTGGACATAAAAATGACTGATTTGCGATCTTTCGCCGAGAATCAAATTCAATAACCTTTCATATTAGTCAATTCCAGTGGCAAATATTGGGTCAGGCAGATGGATAAATTGCTTTATGGAGGCCTTGTGGATAAAGTTAAGATTATACAATTTGACAAACCAAAAGCTTAGTAAATCCCAATACAGGGGGACAAGCTTTCGATATATGATAAGTTAATGCCAGTTAATTGGCTACAAAACGTTAGCTTAAGCTATGCAATTTTGTGCATGGCTTTAGCTAATACAAATCTAATAAATTTGATGGATGGAGAATAAAACGAAGGGGAACCATTACGTCCACCAGTTACTCTTCATGCGGTATGGAGCACCTAGTGCCGGTACGCTCTATTGTGAGGAGATTTACTGTTGAGGTGCAGAGACTTAATCAGGCAGAAATAGGAAGCATGGAAATCAGGATAATAGAGGGGGTCGTTAGTAAAGAACTTTTTCATTTTGTTTGAGCTATCCGCAGAAATTATCTGTGGGCGATTTTGTGAAAAGGCATAAAGGCAGGACAGCGAGGTTGATGAAGGTTTAGTTTTCAGAATTGTAGAAAAGGTATTGGGGCCAGCATTGATGGGGTGTTGAATTTGTGGCATGGAGTACCGGGAATATCACGAATGAGATGGTATAGGAGTATTTGGATCATCACAAGGAAGGGCAAAGATTTACCGGAATTTTATTCTTGAGTAAATTTCAATGAACTTTGAGTTTACAGTTCTCAATACTGTTTACAACAAGTTCAGATAGCTTTCAGCCCATTGTATTTTAGCCTATGGATTAAAATTTCAGAGGCTATTAAATTCAACCATTCAGGGGCTCTGGTTTCTGTTGGGTGAAATGCCCGAGCAATGGTATATTTTCATCATTTTTATACTTTTAGGGTCAAAGGATCTGGGTTGACTTTTTAAAAATGAATATACATCACCAGCACGTATCCGTTGGATCTACGTTAAATAGCGATTACTTAATTAAATAAACCTTAATAATATGAAAATTATCAAACTTATTTTACTGATTTCTTTCGCCTGCTATTTAAATATTTCTTACGGACAAAGAACGCTGGCAATGCAAGCTTATGACAGCGCAACCCATTTTAGAGATGCTGCAGATTCATTATGGGACACTGATTCTCCCCCATCCAAGGAAAACCTTATAAAAGCGCTCGGGATCCTGAATCAAGGCTTGGATTATTTGAACCAACCTCTAGTATGGGACCTCGCTCAAGGGAATATATACCTAAAGTTCCGCAGGTTTAATATTTTAAATGATGCTGCGCATATTTATAGCATATTGCGACAAAAGGATAGTACCATCAAAATTTTAAATGAGATGATGGATATCGGTGGGTACAACTACGAGCATATCGAAAAGGATACTGCTTTCGATTTTATAAGAAATGAAAAAGATTTTAAAATATTATTCGATGACATACATCGCAGAACAGCTCTTTGGACCGGTAGCTATTTTAAAACCCCATTTTGTAAAGATTTGCCAGTAAATGAAAAGATTGCCGGACTGAGTTTTTTATGGTCACAAGCAAAATACAACTTTGTTCATTTTGACCATGCAAAAATAGATTGGGATAAGACTTATCTTGATTATCTAAATCAAATTATTCAAACTAAGACGACTGCCGAATATTATAAAGTACTTATTAAATTTTATGCAGCGTTAAAGGATGGACATACAAATGTGTACTTTCCTAAAGAACTTGCAGATTCTTTTTATTCACGCCCACCTTTTCGTACTGAATTGATTGAAAATCGGGTTTTTGTAACCGACATTTATAATGATACTTTGTATCAAATGGGTGTTGAAAAGGGGCTTGAATTATTGTCAATAAGTGGAGTACCGATTTTGGATTATGCTAAAAGAAATATAGAGCCCTACCAAAGCAGCTCTACACCTCAGGACATGAATGTGCGAAAATTTACTTATGGATTGCTTGCTGGATCAAAAGTAGAGCCTTTGGAAATTAAGTTTAGAAATAAAGAGGGGAAGGAATGGATTGAAACTATTCCGAGAAGGGGATACAGAATCACTCAATCAATTCCTGCTATTGACTACAAGGAAATTAATGATATTGGATATTTGCAATTGAACACATTCGATGATGATAAAATCGATTCAGTATATGACTCGTTGTTTGGGAAAATATCAAAAACAAAGGCATTAATAATTGACCTGAGGAAAAATGGAGGCGGTAGCGGCGATATTGGCTTTCATATTTTATCTACTCTTGTAAATGCGCCCTATGCAATTTCTTCATCCCGCATTACCCAATATAATTCCAAGAATTTTGGAGAAGCCCAGTGGTTTTCCTATACACCAGAAAAGTTAAGCCCTTCAAAATCCATGTTTTACCCAAGGCCAGTTATATTATTAATAAGTGCAAGAACATTTTCGGCAGCAGAGGATTTTGTTGTGGCTTTCAGTTATATGAAGCGTGGAACCATGATTGGACAAACTACAGGAGGAAGTACGGGACAGCCCTTGCTATTGGATTTGCCAGGAGGTGGAACTGCACGTGTGTGTGCCAAAGATGATTTTTTCCCAGACCAAAGAAAATTTGTTGGAATTGGAATTGCTCCTGACATCTATATTCATAAATCCGTAAAAGACCTTTATGCGAATAACGATGCTGCTCTACAGAAGGCCTTAGAGCTATTAAAATAGTATAATACCAATTGCCAATCATTTTGATTGGAGGCAGGTGTGTGAATTTCAGGATGTTTTATATTTTTTGACCTGAATTAATTTTGTGGTAGGATATGTAGGATATCAACAAAATGGCAAATGCTATCAAGGGAGCAAAAGACATCGGTTTAGCACCATCAACTGAGACCAATGCTATCATCGCTGAAAGTATATCAATCCCCAATGCTACATAAGCCCACTCTTTAATTCTTTGGGGTATGAACGGTATAATAAGGATTAACCCTCCAATAAATTTCCCAATGGTTAACTCTGTATTAAACCAATTTGGCAAGCCCAAATGCTTTGAACCCTCGAGTGCTTGCGGGCTGTTCAAAAAAAAGAGCCCTGAGATATTTAATACGGCAATTATGATGGTTGAAACCCAGAAAGTAATTTTTATTGTTTTCATTTTAGTATATGTTGGTTAGTAATTTGGAATGTTTAGAAGATGGCAAAATCTCTTTGTTTAATTGCTTTTAAATTTAGGTTTTTTGTAGTTAATAACTTCTGATTTGAACTCATAAATGCTGGCAATATTGTTGCAACACAATGGTTTACAATGTAACATTTTATCAGGAAAGCTGTTGGATTTTTGATAAGTATGCTTCCAATTGATTGAAGGTTCCTTCAAATCCTTGAGACATGTTTGAATTCATTGAGTTGAAAATGGCTTCTTGTTCAGCCGTGGCATTAATGGGATGGCTAGAGAGGGTGAGCGTTGTAATTCCCGCATTTTCTTGAAATGTCAGTTGATTATATATTTCATAGGGAAATTCCATTGGGAAAGGCGGTCTGCAAATATTTCCGGCTTCATCTGAAAAGGAATTGACAAATTCTATTAAATCTGGACTCATAATATTATGATATTTGAAAACACCCCACATCGTTTGCCCATTGCCTTCCATTTTGTAATGTAGTTTCCCGCCTTGTGTAAATTCGAACTCTACCACTGTTATGGGCATTCCCGCAGGTCCCCACCATTCTGCAAATGCTTCTGCTGTTGAAAATGCAGCAAACACCAATGATTTTGGTGCTTTGAACTTCCTAACTATTTTAAGCCCTTCCAGCTTGGGGGTTTGATTTGTGGTTGTCATTTCGATTTGCTTTTTATTTTACCAATGGAGTTGTTTTGTATTTGAACCTTGTTTATATATCTCTCAAGAGAATTAAATTTCTCATTCCAAAATTGGTGATACTGGCTAACCCAATTTGAAACTTCACCGAGTGTTTCAAGTTTGGCATCGCAAAATCTTTGTCTTCCTTGTTGTCGAATAATAACTATTCCGCATTCGGTCAGGATTTTTATATGCTGAGAGATGGCTGGTCTGCTGATACGAAAATTCTCTGCAATTGAATTTAAGCTCATTGATTTTTGAGAAAGGAGATTTATTATCTGTCGTCTCGTCGGGTCGGCAATCGCTTGAAATACATCTCTTCTTGCTTCAAAGGCCATAATGCGTAAGTAATTGATTACGCAAATTTATAGGTAAGTAAATACTTACGCAAATTTATTTTAGCTCCTTTTGAAGATTCGCAATTCTCTTACCCGCAGGAGGTTACTAGCGTTGCAATGACTGATAAAATTATAAGAATCTCATATTCAATATATTGGGTATGATAAAGAACAATTAGGAGACAATAAAAGTCAAGGATATGCTGAGATAATTTGTCATCGGGGTAAGAGGTCTGATAAAAAAGGAGCCCAGAATCCCAAGGATTTATTTGTGCTCCCCAGCCTCGCCCGAACTGTTCCTAATCAATTAGAAGGGCTAGTCAGTTGGTTGTCACATAAGGCCAAATATCGGATGGGCCTAAAATTAATTTGTACAAATTCTCTGCATCAATCAATGGCATGTTCTTAAACCTTATACAAATATGGGTTGTAGGGTAATTCTTTTCTTTGAAACATTTGCATGCTGGTGCTGGACAAAACCTTGGCAGTTGTTTTATTTATTCCCAAATGGTAAAATGCAAAGGGGAATTAAAGTTCAGTGAAATGAACCCGAATGGAGCTTGCTCCATATGGCGATAAATTGGCAATAAATATGGGTTTTCCAATTTCAAGACCCATCAAAAGGCTTTTTGATACACTAAGGCTTTAGAGTGATTTTCATAAAATATAAGGAATTGCTCCCTTTTGCCTTAAGCCATATTGGACTTGCCATTTGGGAAATCCAAATAAGAATTATTATTTTTACTAATACAACCTTTACCACCCTTATTCAATTATGAAAAAAAACCTCCTTTTAATTATTTTCTCTTTACTTAAATTCTTTATTGCCAATTCACAATGTTTAATCCCCAATGGGGTAGCAGACAGTTTGACGCCAGTTACAGGTAATTTCTACTTTGATTCTCTCAGTGCCTGGGGCCCAGGTTCACCGGCACAGGTTTTTAATATCGCCAGGGCCGCCAATACCTACTATTTGTATGGGAACTTCACCAACATTGGCCCCAGCCATGGGAGTGGGGTAATTGTGGATTCTGCATCGAAAACACTGATTAGTTCCAGATCCTGGAAAATTAATGGATTTGTATTTTCGTCCGTACCGGATGGCCAAGGGGGTTTTTACATCGGTGGCGATTTTACCCAGATAGGAAATGTAGCAAGAAACCATATTGCCCAGATTGATGCCAGTGGCAAGCCAACGGCATGGAATCCGAATGCCAACCAAACTGTTTATGCCCTCTATAAAACCAATGACACTTTATTTCTTGGGGGCAGTTTTTCCTATGTAGCGAATCAATTTCGTCCCATGCTTGCAGCCTATTCATTGAGTGGGGATTCTTTGCTTCGAGATCGTTTGTATCCGGATACGTCTATTGTTGGAATCGGCACCATCAGTGTTATCAAGCCTCATGGTTCCAACAAGCTTTTTATTGGAGGTAGGTTTATGTTGAATGTAACCAATGTCCCTGGAAATATTATGGAATATGATATTGTCAAAGGGACTTATACTTCGTGGGAGCCACAAAATGTCACACCGGGAAATGTGGCTAGCATTGAAGTAAGCCAAGACGATAAAATTGTGGCCTATACGGTAGGAGACGGCTACGATGAGCTTGTCGCCAACGATATAACTACTGGCAATCCGCTTTATACTATAACCTTTTATAATGAGTTTGGAAGTAATTACACTGGTCAGCCTTATTGCCTAAAAAGAGTGGGCAGCACGCTCTATGTTGCAGGCGTTTTTAGCAGGGTGATTGTCCATGGAATTTCTACTCCAATAAATGGTCTTTGCTCCATAAATATGGCAACCGGCGATTTGCAAAACTTTGATTTGAAGCTCAACACATCCTGCGTAAGATTTTTGGATCTGCATGACAATAACCTAATCATCAGTGGTCCATTTTCTAAAGCTGGGGATTCCGCAAGAGAACATTTTTTAATGGTGGACACGGGGACATTTGCGATCAATCCATGGAACCCCTCACCATCAGATGAAATAAAGACCATAAGCTTTTCGAACGGAAATATCTTTCTTGGGGGACTTTTTAATGGAATTCAATCTTATCACCGAAATGGATTGGCTGCCTTTGATGCGGCTACAGGCAATATTCTTCCTTTTAACCCTCCCAACCCTGCTGCCCAAAGTATTCCTGGAGTATATGGATTTAGTGGTTTGAAAATGGCCATCCGGGGTGATACTCTTTTTCTATTGATTAATACCAGTTCTTTAGGCGGTGGCAGCGGCCCTGTGCAAACCAACCTTTTAATGTATTCACTTTCTACAGGCGCACCAATCCCTACGCCGAACATGAATGTTTCCATCGCCATACGCGATTTTATGCTGGATGGCAACTATTTCTATGCCGCTGTTGATTATGGGATTAGAAGGTATAATCTGCCCTACTTAACATTGGATCCTAGTTGGAATGTCAATTTTAATTATACCTCAACGCAATACATGCCTTCATATCTAGTTGAGGATTCCACTAAGATTTATGCGGTTGGGGATTACCGCGTAGATCAGTCCGGAGTTTTTACTAAGACTATCTGGGGGTACCTCAGCAAAATTGAAAAAGCAAATCCGGCGAACATAACCACTTGGAGATACGTTGACACTGCAAAATATGGGCAAGCCGGTAACCCACACTTTGATCGTGCTATTTTAGCGGATAGCCTGATTTTTGTGCAAGGTGTATTTTATTCGCTAAACGGAACGCCTACGGATGGGATCGCTGCCATCAATTTAAACAATGGCAATCTAGTCAACTGGTCAAAACCTCCGGTACAGGGATATGCGAACAACCAGCACCTGTATTTTAGTTCACTCAAAAAATTAATCCTAAGCCAACATAATTTCTGGTTCGGAATATCCTCCTTTACCACAGAATACCCCTATTTGGCAGATTTCGGTGCCATAGATTCATCTTCTGGGCTCATTATCCCTTCTCCTGTTGCAATTAGCGCAAACAATTATTCACCTACCGTGTCTTCTGATTATGGTATATTGTATCAATTTGGGGGATTTGTTTCCGTTAATGACTTCTTATTTGATAATGATTATTTCACCATGGTGGGTGGCTTTGATTATATCAATGGTGAAATGCATCGGAACATCGTGCGTATTCCCTATAGCTCTTATTCCTATGCAAATAATAATCCTACGATTAGTGGGAAGGATACGGTTACCACCTACAGTGATTCAGTAAGCTATACACTTCCGAATAATCTTGCTTATACCTGGTCCTATTCCGGAGCCAATACTACCATTGTCAACAATGGCCAAAACCCGGCATTGATCAATTTTGGCGGAGGGGCAACCTCAGGAGTTCTCTCTGCCAATGGTATTGGTTATTGTGGTATAAGTGGTTCAGCTGGCCAGAAAAATGTGGTTGTTATTCATGTTTCCCCAACTCCGACCAAGAATGCTTGTTGCATTACTTTTTCAAATATACAATCCAACCAGATTTCATTGGCTTTGACCTCAGGAAATGGAATCGGAAGGTTGGTAATCGCTTCCACCTCCCCAGTCCCATCTATTCCTTTGATGACAATTACTTATGCCGCCAATGAAAAATTTGGAATGGGAAGCGATTTAGGAGGGGGCAATTTTGTGGTTTATTCTGGGCCAGGAGACACGGTAACGGTAAATGGGCTCCAGCCATCTACCCGTTATTACTTCACTGTATATGAATTCAATGGGGCAAGTGATTCGATTAATTATCTTGTTCCAAATGCATCTACTGCAAACTCCATCACACTGGCTACAAAACCTAGCCTTGCGCCCTCCCACCTAATTTTTAGTGATATCGGACCCACTTCGGTTACCATTTCCTGTACACCCGGTAACGGGAGCAACAGGATTTATTTATTTAAATCAGCCGATTCAATCAATGCTTTGCCCCAAAATGGCACATCCTATTATGCCAATGTCCATTTTAAAAGCGGATATGGATTTAGCGATAGCAGCTTTGTGATTTCCGATACGGGTACAAGTATTGGGGTACTCAATTTAATGCCGGGCACATTATATTATGCAAGAGTACTGGAGTATTCGGGCAATTCGGATTCTGCCAATTACCTTGAGAGCAGTTTTTTGGAAGATACTGTTAGGACAATCAACCTTGCACCAACAGTTGGGGCTTCAGGTCTTCATTTTATCAATATCACTTCCCATTCAGTGAATGTCATTTGTACTCCCGGGAATGGGCAGAAAAGGTTATTTGTAGTCCGTGAAGGGAGCCCAGTAATTAATACGCCAGTGTCTGGTCAATCTTATGTGAAAGATACCCTATTCGGAGGGGGCAGTAATATCGGAAATAATACTTATGTGGTTGCAGACACAGGTACATCGGCTTACATCACTGGCCTGATGCCATCCACCATCTATTATGTGGCCATATTTGAATCAAACAATCTTGGCAACACTGAGATCTATCTAGACAACCCATTCCCAATGCAATCTTTCACCACGGATAGCGTAGCAGCAATTGTAAACTGGCAGGACTCCAATTTTACTATTCGTGTATTTCCTAACCCAGTGCAGCAGAACTGTTATATTCAAATTCAGTCAAATGAGATAACATCTGTTTCAGCTCGGGTTATGGATATTTCAGGCAAACAATTATTTAAATACTCATTTCAATTGGTTTTGGGAATTAATAATTTTGAGCTGGAGAATTTTGCTGGATTACCAAATGGAATTTATATTCTTTATTTGCAAATTGGGACCCATAAAGCCATGATCAAATTATTTAAGGACTAAAGTGGAAAAACTCGCCGCTCTCAAAAGCCAGGCGGAGTTTACCACAATTAACAGCCATAGTAGTAGTCCTTGTTCTATAATACTTTTACTATCCTATCAGGGACCTCAGTGTGGATTAAATGCCAATGCTTGGTATCTGCAGTATATATTTATAACGATGCAGTAACAGCTGTATTTGCCAAATAATGGTCTAAAAGTTATTCTATAATAGAATTGATAAAAGTTCATTAATGTGTAAAGAAGAAGGGTCTATTAATTTTCAATTTGACTTTAAATCTAAATTCATATAATCAGGTTAAAATTGGTTGCTTTTATTCGATGTTTTTGAGCAATTTATTTATGTTTTCTAGATTATTAATATTTTTCATTGTTCTTTATGCATGTAATCAAAATTCTAAAATGCACTCCAAGATTAAAGAAGAGAAAATTGCAAAAGTTGAAATTACCGAGGAAATAGGTCCACCGCCAGCTACTATAAATACCAATTTTAATACTTTACAAGATTGGTTGGTAAACATTTGCAATTCTGAGAACCCCAGACAATTTATTTCAAAATATGAAATGGGATATTTTGAATCTCCTAATGAATATGTGGTTTATTTAATTGGAAAAAATCAATATGAAAATGAGGAAAAAATAGATTTCAAGCCATTAAATACCTATTTCCTCCTACCTCAAAAGGAATATGGAAAATTGAGTCGCGAGCAATTATTAAATAGATTAAGAACAGAAATTGTTGAATTTACAAAGACAAATAAATTTAAAGAATCTTTTCTTGCAAAAGCTGATTCTATATCATTAGCAGGGAATACTTTAATCTGGTCAAAATAAAGTTACTTAGGCAATTTCTTTATCTGTGAGGTCCAAATTTTTTCTATACTTTCTATAACTTAATAGATGAACTTGCGACAAACAAGTTTCCAATTATTCAGAAGGCTATAAATAACAAGATTTAATATTTTCCATAACATCAAGGGGTTCTAAAAATCTACTCTGTCTCCAAGCGAAATAAAGCTCTGCAATAACTCCATGGATAAATGCAAGCAGCAGCCAACTGTATTTAAACGGCTTTTTTGCGGGGAATAAAATCTCTATGACATAACAGTCTTTTTACTGCTCGCGCCCCCGGCAGGGTTTCAAATCGCCTCGGGCTGTATTGACTTCATAGGCAAAAACGGCCCGGTTTTGGTTGCATTCATTTACGCTTACCGTATAATTTCCCGGCCAGTCCGTTTTTGCCAGTTGCTGATGCACTATGTTCAATAATATATCAGGGGTGAATCCGAAACCGTACTCAAGGGAAATCTGGAACGTGTTACCATTGACTTTTTTCATTAAACCAATGTTGACCGAAATTTTATGGAGAGAGTTTTCTATCTACTTACCTAATACATAGATGTTTGGAACCAACTGGTGCATTTTTATTGAAACAGTTTAGATAAGATTTTATAAAATTGTCAGATGGAACATGGATGGTAAGCTCGAAGTTTTGGGAATTTGGGAAGTAGAAAATACAAAGCAGACGTCATCAAAAAGTCTTTTTGCGGACCATCTCCATCAGCTTGTCCCTGAATTTCTCTCCAATAGGAATCTGCATGTCACCAATGTGGATGTGGTTATCCTGGATCTTATTTAGCAGCTTGATATTAACAATATAGGAATGGTGCACCCGGGCAAAGCTTACGGGAAGCTGCGCTTCAATGTCTTTTAATCGCCGGTAAGTCATCACTTCGAAGGTAAGCGTCACGACTCCCACGTATTCCTTTCTGCTTTCAAAAAAAAGGATCTCCGGCAAAAAAATCTTTCGAAGCTCGGTCCCGGATTTGACGAAGAAGTATTCATTAGCAGGCTCCACTCGCTTGTCAGTTACGGCCAATCGCGGCTGAAAATAAGCTTCGACCTTTTTTGTTGAGGCCAAAAACCTTTTTAGCGTAATAGGTTTTAATAGATAATCGATTGTGTTAAAGGAATAACTCTCTGCCGCATGCTCAAAATGCGCTGTTGTAAACACGATGGCTGTTTCACCTGGAAGCAGGCCCGCCAACTCCATGCCACTAAGCACAGGCATGTTGATATCCAGAAAAATAAAATCCACCTTATTGTCCTTCAAAAATGCGATAGCCTCCAGCGCATTGTAACATTTGGCCAAAAGCTGCCAAGAAGTGCATTGTCCAATTAGTACTTCCAACAGGTTTACTGCATTGGGTTCGTCATCAACTATCAGGCACCGTAGATTCATGCAATGGTACTTTTAAGCTGGCAGTGAAATAATAGCCGTCATTGGCTGTAGCAAGTTCAAAGTCATTTTGATACAGAATGGACAAGCGTTTGCGAAGATTGGTTAAGCCCAATCCCCCCGGCATTTCCCGGGTTGCATGTAAGTTGATGCTGTTCTTTGTGCTGAAATAAAGGTAGCCTTTTTGCTGAATTAGGGAAATTTCAATCTTATTTATGCCGCTGATCTTGTCGACTCCATGCTTGAAAATATTCTCGACAAAGGTCATCAACAGCATGGGTGGGATTGGTGTTCCATTTTCATAGTGCTTTTCAAACTCGATCTCGGGCTCCGGCCTTATCCGTATTTTCTCCAGTGCTATGTAGTTGTCCAGGAATTGTACTTCTGTAGCCAAAAGAACTGTTTCTAATTTACTCTGGTCCACAAAATACCGCATGATCTCCGACAACCTTTCGATCAATAATGCTGTACGGGGAGAGTCAAGATAGGCCTCATAATATATGTTATTGAGCGTGTTGAATAGGAAATGAGGTTGGACCTGTGCTCTGAGCAGCTTAAGCTCAAACTGGCTCCGTTGCAACAACGCCTCTTCTGATGCCTGCTTGACGATAAAATAGGCAATGGCTAACCGAAAGATAAAGCTCAGCACAAAAACTGTAACACTGGATAAAATGAATGTGATATAGGTTCCCGCATCAAGCAATTTGGGCGCGGCCGACTTATGCCCTCCTTCGATGGCCCAGGATAGATAAACCTTGCCAGCGCCTGCCAGCAGCAAGAGCAAAAAAGACCCTGCTATATAGAGCACATAGCGTTTCTTTTCATAGAGTTGGGGGTAAAGCAAACGGATGTTGCCGTAAATGATCAGGGCGTAAAAACAGGTATTTTTGATGGCATAGGCCGCTGACAGCCTGGCCCCATCGCTCGATACCATAGAAAGAAAGCTAATCAGCAATATAGCTACCCATATCAGGTATTGAAGCCTGCTAAGTGTCACTTTTTCTTTCAAAAGCTTCATTTTATCCATTCTGTCGCAAAATACCCGATTTTCTGGTTTGCCCTGCAGCCATTCAACAAACATCCTTTTTTACTCAATAAAGCTATAAGAAGGCGATTGTTTAGTCGACCAACCATCAGGTTGAAAAGATTTTTCTGGCAGTAGGACCAAGCATTCTTTTGTAAAAAAAAGTGTGAAAAAACTAATGCATTTCTTATTGATCGCCACCGCAATCACCTGTTCAGCTAGAACGTCAGCCCAGACTGACAAGCCCCGAGTTAGCCCCCCAGAGGTAGTCACGGGCAAAGTGGGCGGTGCCACTATTTCCATCCATTATAGCAGCCCTTCAGTAAAGGGGCGGGCCATTTTTGGATTCCTCGTTTCATATGACAGTGTCTGGCGCGCAGGTGCCAATGAGGCGACCACCTTCGAATCTGACAGGGACATCAAAGTTGAAGGAAGGCTGCTGCCAGCAGGGAAATATGGCTTTTTCCTCAGGCCAAGGAAAAATGCCTCCTGGACGGCCATTTTTAATAAAGAAGCCAACCAATGGGGGGCTTTCAAATACGATGAATCAAAGGACCTGTTGAGGGTTGAGATAAAACCCACTGTTCTTCAAGACACCGTCCAGACACTCGAATACGTAATAACCAGCACAGGATTTTCGCTAAACTGGGAAAAATTAGCTGTCCCCATTTTAATAAAATGAACCTCCGGTATGATAACAACAATGAAAAAATGGCTTTTTTATATTGCAATATCAATGTCCGCCTCAGCTACCCTGTATGCGCAGAACCGGGGCAAGCTGGAGGGAAGAATTATAGATGAACAAAATAAGCCCATTGCCTCAGCGACGGTCGCACTGTTTGCATTGAATGGGCGTTCCGCGGAAAAAATTACCGCTTCGGATTCCACTGGCAGGTTTATTATCGATGAAATTCCTTACGGCTTATTTGCGTGTAAAATCACCCACACTGGATACCAGCTTATTAGAAGTGATAGCCTTATACTCAGTCCTGAAGTCAGCAGTATTAGCTTTGGCGACCTAAAAATGATGCCGTTGAGCAAGATACTGACTGAGGTCACCGTTTCTGCCCGGCCCGCAACTATCCACAATGTCCTTGATAAAAAAGTCTTTAGTGTTAATCAAAGCCTAGTCAGCATTGGGGGATCGGCTGCCGATCTCCTGCAAAATGTGCCTACACTTCAGGTTGACCCGAATGGCAATATCAGCTTACGAGGAGCAACTGACTTGAAAGTGCTTGTTGACGGCAAACGCAGCCTTATCGGTGGCGGGACTACAGCACAGCTGCTACAATCCATTACAGCCAGCTCTATAGAACGGATCGAGATCCTCAGCAACCCATCGGCAAAATATGATGCCGAAGGGCAGGCCATTGTGAATATTGTGTTGAAGAAAGCTATTTCGGCTGGATTCAATAGCTCCGCCGCAATCACTGGTGGTACGAGGGATAACTACAACGCGGCGGCTTCCCTTAGTTACCAGGAAGGCAGGCTCAATCTGTATTGCAATTACAGTTACCAGCATCTGAATAAATACAGCAACGGATTCCAAGATATGACCTACCTCCAGTCTGCCGACTCCGTTTATTACTCCAATGAAACATTCCCTTCTATAACCATTACCGATCTCCATTCTGCCAAGGCCGGCATCGAATATTCTTTCACCAACAGGGATGCGCTTATTTTATCGGGTGCCTACAATGCGTCTTCAACGATGCGAAGTGAGGGGCTGACGGTTAACAACCTGACGGCTACCCATTTGCCTGCCCAACTCAGTACCCGAACCAATAGCACTACGGGACATGGCAACAGCTACCAACTGACGATCGATTACACACATAAATTCAGAAGGCCTCAAACTGAGCTGTCTTTCGATTTTGACTTTTCCCATGGCACCACGAATAGCCTACAGTTTTATAACACCTATATCTACAATATTTATGGCAATAGCGAGGATTCTACAGCCTTGTTAAAGGACCGTAAAGTGGGCCTCAGCAGGAATTACAATGTTCAATTGGATTATACCAAACCTATTGGCAAAGCAGGTAAATTAGAGATGGGGTATCGAAGCCAGATCAGCGTCGAGGATAACCAACAAGGGGATTACAATCTCAACCCAATAAACGCTGTCTATGATCCAGATTATAGCCTGATCAATTCTTTCAATAGCATTGGCCAAGTTCACGCCGTCTATTTGACCTACCGGCAGCAAATAAAGCATATCGCGTTTCAAGTTGGCATTCGGGGTGAACTTGGGAGCTTCGATGCCCATCTTCAAAGTTTCGATTCCTCAGGACACTCCATCATGCAACCGATCTCCGTAAATACCAAAGGATTATATCCCAGCCTATTGCTAACAAAACACCTGGAAAGGGGCCAGCAAATTCAATTGAGCTATTCAAGGCGGCTTCTCAGGCCTACCCCGCGTGAGCTGGATCCTTTTTTCGATGTCTCAGACCCAGTAAATTATAATGCTGGAAATCCCAGGCTGTTGCCAGAGAGCATTCACTCCATAGAGCTTACCTATACTCGTACCTGGACCGTGGGATCGCTAACTTCCGGATTCTATTTCACCCAGGCAGGCGATGTCATCAAACATATACAGACTACACCGGTAAATGACGTGACTTTCACCATTACTGAAAACCTGAATCGAGCGATCAACTCTGGCCTTGAGCTCATAGGCTATTTTCACTTATTGAAAGCTTGGGACTTTACAGTCAACGCCAATCTGTTCGAGCGGGTCAATTCTGGTGATTCGGTATTTGGGATCAGTGCCACACAGGGGCTGAGCTGGAACTTAAACCTTACTAATAATTTTTCAATCGCCAATCATCTAACGCTTCAGATACGGGCCGATTATAAGGCCGCCGATCTGATCATCCAGGACAGGTATCGCCCGTTATATGGCATGGATGCAGGCGCCAAATATGAGCTTTGGCATAATAAGGCCAGCCTAGCATTGAATGGCCGCGATATCTTCAACACCCGCAAACCAAGTTTTATCCGGAAAAGCGATGCGCTTCTCCTTGATTGGCAGCGTGTTACGTATAGCGCCAGATTCAGCCTAACGTTCAGTTACCGCTTTGGCAAAAGTGCATCCGGAACCAAAAGCCAGACAACACATCAGGAGCAGCAGGACTTACGTATTGAAAACAGATGATGAAACATCATTTTTATGCGTCTATATCCGTTGTTTGTCAGGTATCTTTCTGGCGGGTACAAGTAGATTTTATTGTGCAAAAAAGTGGGCACCGAAGAAACTTGAATCCGGGGGACTACAATTGCTCTCCACCAAGGACATGTTCCTATTGATTTTGAGATGCTTATCGCCAGTGTTCAATCCAAGGGTAAATACGGGATCGCCTTCCTTTAATTTGATGCCCTAACAAATTACTTCAACCTCGCAACTCGTTGCTAAATTCTAAGTATTACATAATATAAAAAACACTAATATTAGGATTGGTCATTATAAACAATTGGAAAGCTCTCTGTGAATAAAGCACAAATTGAACATTAATTATGAGCATTTGAAAAATCTTAAATTTGAATATCAATACATTAACAAGGTGTCAGCTATAGATGGCATATCACCAGACATAAAGTTTTGAATAAATTTTAGGCCCTGTACCTGTGCACATAAGATTTATTTGGTCGGCTAAATATTCTTTATTGACGATGAATTTGTAATTGTATTCGCCTGTTGGTATTGTGGCTTCGCAAGTCCAGGCGCCATTCTCCTTTATCATCTTAATTGGATTTTTAGCCCAACCAGTAAAATCGCCAATAAGGGATACCTGTTCAGCTCCTTCAAAGTCATTCATTTTGAAGATAACCTTATGGTCCTTTTGTTTTCCAAAAAGTGTTGCAACATAATCATTGGGATTTAGTGCCAAAGCTTTAATGAAATTTTTGTTTGCTTGATCAATATTGTTTATTCGCCTATATGCCACTCCTAACCAGCTATAAATAGCAGTCTTGTCTGGACAAGATTCCTTTAGGCATTCCAAGAATTTAATCGCATCCTCTGATTTTCCTGAGACAATCAAATGAATGGCCAGGTCTAGGGCATCATTATTTTTGAAATTATACTTTTCTGTTGAACCCTTTAGCAAATCTTTATAGGAAGTAATTAGAGCCATAATCCCTCCGCTTGCATATTTTTTGCTCAATATCTCTGTTAGATCCAAAGGAAAATAGCCAACCATTTCTTTGTGATGTTTCCCTTTTTTGAGCTCATCTGCAAGATTTATTGTTGCTTCTGTTGTAAAATCATTTTTGTCAAACAAATGGATCACTCCAGTTTTTAGATCAATAGCCATTGAAAAATTACTCACGATATTGCTGGGCTTTTTTTGTGCGGTCTTGTACAAAAGGTATTTGATGTCCTCTAACTGGTATGATTTATTATGGGTTAAGTATTCAGTTGAAAAATCTCTTCTCCAGCATGCTTCACTATGTCCATTGTCGATGCGATAATTGGTGAGCGCAAAGCTTTGTTCAGTTTTGTCAATAACGTATCCACCTGTAACAGTTGCATAATTGCCGGTAGCATCTCCAATAAATAATTGGGCCTTATTAAGCTTTACTAAATTGAATTTTCGAATGAACACCAAGGCCTCATCCACTGTCCGGCAATTTTTCAAAATATCTGTGAGTACTTGTTTTTTTCTGTCTTTTCTAGTTTTGTATCTTATTACGGGCACTTCATCTATGGCAGTATAATCCATGAAAAGGCCATACTCATTCAAGCCACCTTGGGGGTTTAGATACATTAGGCCGTAAAAGACCTTGCCGTAGGATAGCTCTGTCCAAATAGTATAACCGTAATTCTTGTTATTACCAGGATAAAACCAAATACGGTACTTCCTATCCGGAACTTCATCCTCATTGTTGCCTATCCAAACGTGTTGCCCATCATTAGCTATGAAAATCGTGCAAGCATCAGAAATACAAGCATTTACCAAAAGGATCGAACTTAGGAGAATCTTCAATTTTTTGTGAAACATCTTAAAAATAATTTAGATACCGCAAACTTAGGCTGCTTCCTATCCAGGAATGTCCGAGTTTATCCATCCGAACAGATTTCTATTGATTTTTATGATTTTTGGCGAAGGTGCTGGGGGGGACACCAGCCCATTTTTTGAAAGCGGTATTAAATGCAGTTTTAGAATTAAAACCTGAAGCAAAGGCAATCCCCAAAATATTCAATTCACCCATTTTTGTGGAATGTAATAATTGTTTGGCCTCTTCCACCCGATGTTTATTGATGAAATTGAAGAAATTATCCCCTGTCATTTCATTGATCAGATAGGATGTATTATGGATGCTCGTCCCCAATTTCCGTGATAGGTCAGGGAGGCTTAGTTCATTTTCAAGGAATATTTTATCCTTGTAAATCAAATTGTTTAGCTTGGCGGACAACTCCTCAAATTGCTCCCCAGATAAGCGCCTAATAGTTTGGCTGGCAGCCAAATTGGCGGTATCAATATATTGTCCAGCCAATTTAATCCTAGGTGCTTGATCATTTGCTTGCCCCGGTGCAACATTGTGGTCCTTTAATTCATAAATACTAGTTGATTCATCAAGCTGGTTTAGGGTTTGCTGAATGGTGGTCTTTGTTGTTGAATTATTGTATCCTCTCGCATCTTCAAATACTTGCTCTATTGCTTCCAGCTCGTTATTTTTAAAGTCAAAAATGTTTTTTTGCTTGATGGTAAAATAGGAAAGGAAAAAGATCGAAATGGTATAGACAAAAGGAAGTGGTTTTAACAAAACTGGAATTTCAAATAGAGCATCATTTATCCAGAAAGCACATACTGCCAACAGAATAAATAAGAAATACCTAAGCCAGCTCAGGTTGATTGCTTCAATTGTAGAGGAAACTAATCTCAGGTTCTCCTTATGTTTGTTCAATAATGAAAAGGAAGCAAAAATATAGGCCAAGACTTGAAACGGCAATAAGTCACGAACAATAAAGAGTGTATCATTAACTACAAACAGTCCTTTGGTTATCAGGCTTTCTCGATTAAAGAAAATGATGTTATCAAAAAATAGAAATACAAGGAAGGGCAAAAAATGATAAAGGTCCGATTGTCGTAAACCCTTTGTCGGATAAACAAAAAAAAGAATGCTCATATATAAGGAAGGACCTAATAAAAAAGGCAAACTGTTTATTAATTTAGTGGGGTAGTAATTTGGTGCAACCCAACCGGTTTTGTTGATGTATGTTTCGGTAAAGGCCGTGCCCATGATGAGGATAAAAAGTCCGAGCCACTTATTGGCTTTTGAATTTTGATGCAGTGGGTTCAATAAAAGTAAAAAGCCAAGCAGAAAGCATTCACCAGCAGTAATGGATATTAAGAATTTATTCATTAGAATAACAGGTAGAATAGTGCGAGGTAAATTTATATTATTTTAATGTATGAAGGTTAAACCTTTATTTTCACGCTAAGTTAAATTAGCTCAACAACTAAAAAAGGGTACTTTTCCTGGGGCATCATTTTTGGGACCCAAATGCTTTACCTTTTGTTGAATATGCCAAGACTGATCCGTTTTAGTCCATGGGGTAGGCTCTTTGGATACCAAGCCGCAAAGCCCTGCGTTTGAAGGTAAATCAAGCTAATGAGAGAAATATTTCAACTGGGATACTTTGCTGCCACAATGTTGTTTCAAATAATTAGCCTAGACTTCACTGACTGTAGTGTTTGTAAAGTAACCATTAATGGGAAGACCTATTTTAGCAATAATGAAGACAGTTGGAGCATAGGCTCAAAGGTTTGGTTCGAGAATAAGACCTTTGGAAATTTGGATGCGATATATATTGGCTACAGCGACAATCTACCACAAGAGGGCGCTGTCCTCCTCCCAGATTTCTTTCATTAGCAGGTCCCTGCCGACTATCTCATTCTAGTTTGATACAAGTATGCTTAGTGCTTTCCCTTCTTTGACGGAAAGCTCGATGGTTTCGTCATTAATGCTAAGGATTCCTTTTGATTCGAAGAATACAAAATTTCCCAGCTTTTTATAACAAGGGATAGCTGGAATGGTTACGGGTTCTCCTGACAGCGATTCATTAACCTTTTCCTCCATAACATCATGAGGTTCTTAAATTCTATTCCGTCTCATAGAGAAATAAAGCCCTGCAAAAAGCAGCTGAAAAGGCATGTAAAACGTAACATGGGCAGGTTCCCCAAAGATTTTATGTCCGAGCTCAGCAAAAGAGAATTTGTAAACTTGAGGACCCAAATTGGCACCTCAAGATGGGGCGGCACGAGGTATATGCCGATGGCTTTTACAGAACAGGGGGTAGCGATATTGTCCAGTGTCCTGAAAAGCAAGACCGCTATTGAAGTAAATATCAGGATCATCCGGGTTTTTACAAAGATCAGACAGTACGCACTCACGCACAGAGAGATATTATTACAGCTGGCCAAACTGGAAAAGGAAACCAAAGGCAACAGCAAGGACATTGAGAATATCTTTGCCGTGCCAAAGGAACTGATAGAAAAACATAGCAATTCTACCCCCAGAAACCGCAAAGGCTTCAAGCATTACGATTGAACTACAGCCCACCGCACCGTACCCCGCCTACAGGGAAATAGGCGTTCGGTCTTGCGCCTCCGTGCTGCACTCACGTCGTGCAGGACTGGCGGGCATGGCGGAATGGTGTTGGGCGGTCTCTGTTGCTTCTCTCACTGGCCCCTCGCTCCCTCATCCGCAGTTCCCTGCCAGAAAATACAAGCACCTAAAAGCTGTCGCAGCTCCCAGAGGTTCAGACTAATAAAAAGCCCCAGTGGCGGGGATTTGACTTGAACAAAGAACATCAACGATAAGTTCCGTGGCGCATCCTTGTTTAACATTATGACAACCGTCAGCAGCAGCTCATCAACCATCTTCACACCAGCTTATCATTGATATTTTTTGCGCGAATGCTTTTTGTTTTGACCGGCAGAAATTATAAAAAGGCACAAACAAGGATGAAAAGTGTATAATGATGGGTGAAACAATTGTAAAATCTTATACATTGATCCTTCAGCCCAAACATAATTTTTCTGGGAAGGGTATGAGAGCATTACTGATAGGTTTAAAAGCTTTCTTTAAGGCAAACCAAAGTAATAGGCTTGGAAATTGATCCCGTACTAAAATGTGAAATAGCCATGAATAGGATCAGACTATTTTAAGGGCATCCGGCAACTAAAACGAAATTATCAAAATCCTATGATGGGATGTTGTTTGGATATAATGTTATTTAATCTATAAAATTGTATGCAAATAAAAAGCCACTTAAAGATTTTTCTCATTAAGTGGTTGACTTTTAAGCTCCTCCTGCTGGACTAAGGAGCTGATACCTATTAGATCGGATTGATTTAGGGAAGCTATTCTATAAAAATAATAGCCACTGTTACGACTCCTACTCTTTCGACATTATCATCCTCAGAAATAAGCACCTCCTGTATTCTAGGGTCATCAGCCTGCAAAAACCATTATCCGGCCCGTTTTATCAAACGCCGGATAACCTCATCGCCGTTACAGCGGACATGCACCATATTTCCTGCTCTGATGGGTTTTCCACGATTTAGAACTGCCATGCTCCAATTGTGTAAGCCGGAAACTCGCATGGAATTGCTGATGACCTTTATAAGCCTAACGCTGATTGAATTATCTGTGTGCAGTGCGTGGAGGTCTACGGAGTCACCATTTGCCCTCATTAAACCCGAGTCCCCGCCATCCACAAGTATTCTAGGATCGGTTCGACGTATCTCTGATAGATAACCAGGGGGTTTATACTACATAACTCAGCATTATCTGAGTCGTCGTAAGCTGTCTAGAATAGATTCCTATATAGGATTAACTTCCTTTGAACGATTTTGGTTTATATTTTTGTTATTTAAGGTAGTTTTGCTACTTTTATATGGACAATACTAAACTATTTGATTGATTTGGTTTACTAAAAGTGGTATAAAAGGAGTATGACTACTGAAAACAGAACTAAAATAAACCGACTATTACAAGAACAGCCGCTTGGGGTTGTGCTTTTGTCCTCTTGGCTTGCCAAGCAAGGATATAGCATCGACTTACAGAAGCACTACCGAAAAACCAACTGGCTTCAATCTATAGGAAAGGGGGCGCACATAAGAGCCGATGATAAAGTTGGTTACGAGGGAGCCGTGTATGCTTTGCAAAAGCAATTGCAATTGACAATACATCCGGGCGGAAGGACGGCTCTTTCATTATTAGGCAAAGCTCATTATTTGCAATTAGGCATTAGCAAAGTTGCTTTGTTTGGGGCTAGCGGCGAAAAACTCCCGATGTGGTTTAAAAAACATGATTGGAGTGTAAAGCCAGATTATTATGAAACTTCATTTCTTTCCCCGGATTTGGGATTGACCGAAGTCGATATAAAAAGTTTTTCAATAAAAGTTTCAGGTGCGGCGCGAGCGATCATGGAATGTTTATACCTGGCCCCATTGAAACAAGAGCTCATGGAATGTTTTGAACTCATGGAGGGACTGAATAATCTACCTCCCAAACAGGTTCAGACATTACTTGAAGACTGCCAGTCAGTGAAAGTGAAGCGCTTATTCCTTTATATGGCCGAAAAGGCCGACCACAGTTGGTGTAAGCAACTTGATCTTTCAAAAGTGGATTTAGGGAAGGGAAAACGTAGCATCGTAAAAAATGGTGTGCTGATAGACAAATACGGGATAACGGTGCCAAAAGAATTGGAAGAACATGGAAAAAATATATAGACAACAAGTGTCATTATTATAGAGTGTGCTGCCGGAGGTGGCTAAAGAGAAGCTTTGCCCTCCACGGTGGTACGGCCATCAATCTTTTTGTCCATGATATGCCGCGATTGTCTGTAGATATTGACCTTACCTATCTTCCAATTGAGGATCGAGAAACATCTCTCAAGAATATAGCTGAGGCGTTGAACCGAATAAAAGTTGGTTTAGAAAAGGTAATCCCTGGGGTTCGCATTACTCCGCGTTTGGATGCGGGCAAGCTGCAAATTTCGGCCAATAGAGCCGACATAAAGCTTGAAGTGAATCTGGTCAATCGTGGAACCATAGCAGACCCGATAGACATGCCGCTGTGCGAAAAAGCACAAACCTCTTTCGAAGCATTCTGTACTACACTGCTAATACCGTTCGGCCAGCTATTCGGAGGAAAGATAGTCGCAGCCCTCGACCGTCAGCATCCGCGTGATTTATTTGAAGTTAAATATCTTTTGGAAAAAGAAGGGTTCACACCGGAAATAAAAGAGGGATTTTTGCTTTGTCTGCTTTGCAGCGACCGGCCAATCAACGAAGTCATCATCCCAAATTTTCAAGACCAGAGATCGGCGCTTGCTAATCAATTCTCAGGGATGACGGATGAGCCGTTTACGTATGAAGAATATGAAAGAGTCCGAGAAAAGCTCGTCGCAACCATTCACGAACATTTGACCGATAGGGACAAGGAATTTCTATTAAATGTGAAAAACCTGACACCGGATTGGGGCATCTATGATTTTCAACGTTTCCCATCGATCAATTGGAAGCTTCAAAATCTACAAAAACTTAAAGATAAAAACCCGGATAAGCATAAAGAAAAGTATAATGCACTAGCAGACAAGTTACGCAGATAAGCACGTGAGCTTTTAGCGTTGGATTATGGGAAAATAGATAATCCGGCTATTGTAATAGGTGTGGGCTTACTTATACTATATGCAACTTTGGCAATTTATCCTTTTAAAATACAAACAGAAAAGCTGACATGAGCCTTTTAAAATGCTTAACTGAGTATCGAAAAATCTCATTCTCTGAAAGGGTTCTCACCAAAGAAGTTTTGCAGAAGCAATTTCTAGGAGCACCAATTATGGAACAAGTTAATATTAAGATGAATGGTGCTTCTCTGAAAGCTGATTTTCTTCTAGTAAAGGGTAAAATAGTTATTGGTATTTTTAAAGCCAAGTTGATAGAGAAAAATTAAGTAAAGGGCAAAAACTTTTCTTCAATGATGGGGAAGCTGGAACACTGTCAAGGACAAATGCCGGACGATTCAATGGAGTAAAAGTTGATCCTTCTCAAATAAAAACTGAAGTTTACAAATGGAATTCAGGTACGAGTGCTTTTGTAGTACAATAAATTAATTTGGAGAGTGAATAAAAGAGAAATCATACAAAAACTAATAGAACTGCTGAGTTCAGAATTGAATGTGTTTAATTTTAATGCTGCTACCAAGTCGCAAGGCTTTATTCGTAGGGATAAGTCCGCAACTTATTTTTTTTACTTTATGATATACAACCGTACGAATATCAAAACAGGTGCTAAAGGCTTTCAAGTTGAACCTTATGCAGAGCTTAGTATTCCAGAAATTGAAAAATATTATAAAGAAATTACAATAAACAAAGAGTTAAAAACTGAATGGAATTTTATTACGCTGGGAAATTCCATCGCAAACTTGCAGGCAAATCCTGATGGTATAAATAAAAAAAGAAATGAAAGCCTTGATCTATTTTTATTTGATGAAAGCCAAATCAGGCCGGTTGCAGAGGAGTTACTGAAACAATTTAAAAAGGTCGCATTGCCATATTTTATTTCCAACAATACTGTTAATAAGGTTGATGAATTATTAAACAAAAACCCAAACGAATATTGCGTACATATTTATAACGATCTTTATAGGTTTATTAAAGGAGCTATTGCAGCAAAATTAAATAACAATCCCGGATTTGAGCAGATTTTGGTGACCTACGAAAATTTAATTGTTAAAGGAGATATGCCTGATGATTGTAAAGAAGAAATGGCTAGATTAAATAGCATTTTGCCAATGATCGGGAAAAATATTTATATTTAAATTTCAAGGAGATAAAATGAATGTCTCTAGCATTGAGCCAAGGAAGCCTCAGCATAGGATATTTGAGATTCAATTATCTTCTAGTTTATTAATTATAAGCTCTTGATGCGGAAGACCCACTGAGAAAAAAAAAATAGGTTGTAGGGATGCCAACTCGTAGAAGCCCGCCTTACCTACCCATAACTGCAAAGAAATCAATGGAGAAAATGTAACTTGCATGAAGCAACCATATGATCAGAATAGTGAAATTAGCTTGCTTCCTTCTTCTAATTGCTGGACATGTTGAAGCCCAGCAACATTGCGATACTACGACTTTCCAAATTCGCTACTGGATAGAAAATGAAAATGTGCAATCCATCAATAAATTGCTTGCCATGCCTAATGGCAGTTTTATCCTCGTCAGCAATGTCATTGACACGGGAAATTATGTGAAGGACTTTGGTGACCTTTGCTTAATCTGCCTTAGTTCCAAGGGAACTGTTCAATGGAGCAAGCGAATTGGGCATGCGGGTTCCATTGAGTCGGCCATAGATGCCAAAGTAACAGCAGATGGAGGGATAATAATTGCAGGGGCCACAGGGGAAAGCAACCCAAAATCTGATGCATGGCTATTGAAATTGGATGCCCAAGCAAACATCCAATGGTCAACTTTGTTTAACCCAACGGAGGGGGATGTGGCGAGCGTCGCGTTTAGTGTGATACAACTCGATGATGGTAGTTATGTTGCTGCAGGCGCACTCACCACCTCATTCGATTATAACAATTTCCCCCTCTCATCTGATGCCATTATTGTTCGTGTGGACAAAAATGGGACCTTCATATGGGGGAAACAATTTTCGGGAAGTAAAATTTATTCTGGGTTTTCATCCCTCTGCCAAACTTCGGATGGCAGCATCGTAGTCGAAGGCAATAGCCATAGCAACGGCAGTGTTTGGGACGGGGTGGATGTGCTTGCCAAAATAGACAAAAATACAGGCCAGGCAATCTGGTCGAAGGCAATAGATGGACAATACATTGTGTCGCTTCACGCTTCGGCAAATAACCATGTCCGATTGAGCTCTCGAAATGTTATCGCAGATTTTGACGAGAACGGGAGCAATATCAAGTACCAAAAATTTGACTTGCTTACCAATTCTATCAGCGACAAAGAAGTGATTTATCTCCCGGCTGTATTGTCGAAAGAGGATTTTTATGTTATTCGGAGGGAGCCCTACCCAGTTTTGTTTAAATTGTTAAATGATTCGGTGGTCGCATGGGCAAAGAGTTATTCTTTTCAGCCTTCTTTTCCACGCATCAGCGAAGTGGACGATGCCATTCTTACCAATAATGAATTCTTAATCGGGACCTCCATCAGTTCCATAGCCTTTCCCGACAGCACCTATGGGGTGAGCAACACGCCCTATGTTATCAAAACCGATGCCTTGGGAAACACGACCTGTTCCAGCAATTTTACCGACCCTTTTACTTTCACCCTTCTCGACCTTATGCCCGACAATCCTTATCCTTTGACGGAGCACCGGCCTCTTGCGCAATTTGCCGCAGGTGTATACAACAAGCCCTTGACACCGCACGGCAACGTTGATTGCGCTGATATCAGTTGCTGCAAAGACACCGTACTTTACGACAAAATAACTCTTTGTGAAAAGGCTAGCTACCATTTGCCAGATGGCAGGGCCACCGATTCAGCTGGCGTTTACACATCCACGTTTAATAGAATAGGGATCTGCGACAGTGTGATCTTTACTACCATTTCTGAGAAAAAAAATATTGTTGCCAACCTTGGAAACGATACCTGTATCGTCGGGAAGGACCCCATTGTTTTCCTACTGACCTTTCCACAGGAAGTCAAATATCTTTGGCAAGATGGGAGCAGTGATTCCATTTTTGTTGCAAAATCTCCGGGCCTTTATTGGGTTCAAGTCAGTTCAGATTGCAATGTTTCCCGCGATAGTGTGATCGTCCTGGATCGTTGCAATTTTCCTGTTTATATTCCCAATGCCTTTACCCCTAATGCCGATGGGGTAAACGATTTCTTCAGAGTGACCGACTTAAATGGCCAATCCTTTGTAAACTTGAGCATTTATAACAGGTATGGACAGCTTTTGTACTTTTCCTCAAATCTCCAACCTGGATGGGATGGGCGAGTGAACGGCGTCCTTCAACCTTCAGGGACCTATATATATGTGCTCCGCTACCTCGACAAGGGTAAATATGTACGCATACAAAAAGGCACCGTGCTGCTCATCCGATAAACCCGCCAATGGTTGGTGTTGCGCATAGGCTTGTTAGATAGCTTCACCATGATCCATACTGGAACGATGAGATTTTGATGGGGCAAGAAACAAAATAGCTTGTTGGTGGGCCTACTCTCAAAAGCCAAACCCTACCTCCTTAAATCCCAAATAGTTCAAATTTTTGTGTCTGCCAATAAATGCTTATAATTAAGTAGATAACTTAATAATAATAGATACAGGTAGATATTAAATTTATCGCCAAACAAAAATGTCTAGGGTTTTATTTTTTCATAATAAAGTTTGATATTGATGAAAAAGCATTTATTAGACAATAGACATTAACCTTCTCTTTATGAAAAAATATTGACAGTATATAAAAACAGCTATAGTTATGTAATGTTGGCCAAGCACAAATTGAAGAAACTTGTGAATTAGAATTTGAGGAATTCTGATCCGAGCGGAATCTACCCCCCCCCCCCCTCGATTCCAAGTTGATAGGAAGTCCTCAAGAGATACCTTTGCAATGAGTGAGGCTTTTTTATTCCCATTTCCTTTAAGCGAACCAACGATTGTATCTGTTGTCGTAAAATTGGCGCCTAAGTCAAATAAGGATGTTTCAAGTTTAACACTAGAAGGATTTATTTTTGTGGAAACAGTTGAATCCTTCAAAATATAATCTCCATTAGCTGATAATGATTCAGGAGAAGCTGTAATATAATTAACCCCTTCACTTATCGTTCCTGAATAGCCTTCAATCGAGATACAAAATCAACATGAATATTTGTTGAGGAATAAAATCTTGATAAAATTACAAGAAGTTTTAAGGCAGCTCTGCATTCCTTTCACTCATTTTCAGGATCGTCATTTGCCCCCCGAATTTGAGAAAGATGGTAAAACAGAAATATATGATTATGGATCAGCTGCATTAACAATGGTAGTTAATACCGCTTTTAAAACGGGGAACATTAGTGTACTGCATCTGAAGAATGCAAATGACGCTGCTAAGCAAATGGAAGACGTTAAAGAAAAAATGGAAAATCTATATATCCTTAGTCATGGGTATTCTCAAAACCCTATAGTAGATGGTCAGGTGCATAGCGCTTATTTTGCAATTGGCTCTGATAATTATCATACTGCGGATGTTTTGGGTAATGGAAGAAAGGGTAAGGCATTAGAAAGGATGGCAGCAATGTTAGCAAGCACACCTGGGCCGCTTCCGAGCGCGGCCGAAGTAGTTGTTTTTGCTGTGGTGCAGGTGGAACATATAACGGAGGTTTCGAACTAATGAAGGCTTTGGCGAAGAAACTACACGCTTCAGTCTATGGCAATCAAAGTTTATCATGCGCAAGTAGTAGTGGGCTTTCTGGTGGCACGGTTGGTTTTTCAACCAGTACTTAGGCATCTAGGCATAACCCTAATACGGGGTTTTCTAGTTCATTCCAGAATGCAGAAATTTAGACGAAAGTGTATTAATTTGGTGATACACAATTTAGCCAGACAGTTAATATTGTTAACTTAGATTCTTTTGGGAGGATACATTTCTCTCAATATTACTTGACAAGGATAAATTTTTTAATATCATTAGAAATCAAGTTGATATGAATAGATTACTGGTGTCTATGTTTTTCTTGTGGATTTCATGTTCGTTCCAACAAAAGGGAAAGATGATGAAATTTACGCCCTTTCCTGCTCTATACAGGATGGATAATTATTTGGATGTAAGATATAACGAAAGTTTTTTTTTGGAGGAACACTTTGGTTATGCAAATGCAATAAAGGATGATACGAGCAAGCATTTTTATACATCAGAAACTGTCATATTAGAAGACACAACAAAATACTTTCTTAGAAATTGTATAGCAAAATTAGTTGGGAGTCATTTATTGTTACAATTTACTGACACTCCATTTTCAGTAAGTCCTTATGAGTTAAGAATTCTCAAAGAAAAAAATCAATTTACTGCTGAGTATTATCAAACTTTTTCGGTTGCAGATAGTTCATATAAACCGCCTATATTTAAAATTGTGAGACAAAATATCATTTTGGATAAAGAAAGCTATTTGAAAGGCGATAGTATTAAAGGGAAGCTTTCTTTAGAGGTGTTAGCTTCTCATTTTTGGGAATACAAATACACTGATACAGTGCATATTTATGGGCTTTTAAAAACAATTGTTGAATAAGACTAAATTGCAATTGTAATTTTCCCCTTAATTCAGCCAATGCATTTAGAGTTAACAAGGGTTAGAAAACTCTAACTGCAATGGTCCTAAAAAAGAGAGAGCTTACAGTCGGCTTGCAGCAACCAGGCCAGTTCCCAAAGAGTAACAGTATTATCAAGACGCAATGCTAAGTCTATTCTATAAAGCTATTGCCAAGGGTGCTCGTTTTATTGTGGTTCCAATAAGTAGAAAAGTTAACCCGAACCCATATGGAGCCGCATATTTTCTAATAGACCCAACTGGTATAGTCGATCCCGGTCCGAACTATCTGCCTAAGAAAAACTTGCCATCCGATCCTGTCCTTGGCATAACCCCTATCTTGCGAAGAATATTAGAGGTCTTTTTGAATCGGGTGGTAGGATGGAAACCACTGCCAATACCCCCTGAAGTTGGTAACTCTGTATTCACGCCGGAAATGCTTTAAGTCAAAATAATATGTTATGCAGAAATTACTTCAAGAATTGGAAAATTGTTTAGCAACAATCAAAGCTCCCGTACTATTATCGCTTAATAGTGGATTAAGTATTGCTGAAATTGGAAATTTAGAAAGGGCTAATAAATTCGAATTATTACCTGAGCTCAAGGAGATATATCTGTGGAAAAATGGAACCCATTACACTGAAAATGGTAGTTACACTCTATTAAAAAATGGAACTTTAATGTCTCTTACTAAAGCATTTGCAGAGTATAATCATTTTATTAATTCCCAATTTGAATATTTTCTACATTCTTATTTCCCGATTTTCGAAAGTATTGGAGGTGAATTTTTAGTCGCAGAATGTAATACTAAGTCCAAGATGTGTGGAATGATATTACATTATGATATAGATAACGTTTTCATGACCGAAGGTCCAACCCCTGTATTTGATTCAATTCCAACAATGATTCGGTCAATTATTGAATGCTATTTAAAGAAAGCTTACATTTTTTCTAAAGAAGGCAATTTTGAGATTGATAGGGAGCTTGAGAGGGAAATAATTGATGCCCATAACCCTAAGTCAAAAGCATATAAGATTAATGACTTTTAAATAACTTACAATATAGGATTGGATATATTAATAGGTGTCAAGGAACAAGATAGGGTCATTAAATAATTGTTTGTAAAGTTCCTTTTTTTCAAAAATTCGATAGCAAGAAATTATTAGGTCAACTATAATACTCCCCATTTTCGATACCAAAAGGCTAGCCTGTTAAGTTAATATTTGCCCTCATTTTTTGTTCCATTATGCTGCTTTTTGAGCTTGCCCATGGTACCGTTCATTGGGTGCCTGCCTGGTAGTATGATGCGTTTTGTTATTATAGTAGGCGATGTGGTTTTGAACTCCTCCATAGAGTTCAAAGCCATCATCGGCCGAGTTCAGGTAGATGTAATCATACTTTATAGATTTCCAGAATCTTTCGATCCAGATATTAACCGTTGCCCTTCCTTTTCCATCCATTGACATCAATATCCCTAACTTTTCTAAATATTGTGCCCAGACAGCGCTTGTGTATTGAGCTCCTTGGTCCGTATTTACTATTTCTGGCTGGCCGTGGCTCGCAATAGCCTCCTCCAGAACGTTCTTGCACCAATGGGAGCTCAAAGAGTTGCTTATTCCCCAGCCCACGATTTTCCTGCTGTATATGTCTATTTTCGCAGTTAAATACATAAACCCTTTTTTCATGGGTATATAAGTAATGTCGGCGCACCAAACCTGGTTGGGCCTTTTGATTTCCATGCCCCTCAACAGATATGGCTTGATGTATTTCCATAGGCCTTGCTTTGTCAGGCCCTTTCGCCTATAAAGCGTGCCTCGCCCCATTATCTTAAAAAGCCGGCGTATTCGCTTAGGGCCAACATGATAATTCCTGGCTAGGAAAAGATACACCATTGACATGACTCCTTCGGTTAGGTGCATGGCCAGGTGCTTATCCATTATTTCCATCATCTTTAAATTTTCCGGCTTCTCTGCAACAGGTTTATAATAAATACGGCTTCTACTGATGCTCAATAATTCGCATTGCCGCCGAACTGACAATTTCCAAGTGCGAGGGCTTATCATCCTTGCGCGCTCCGCTACCCCCCAAGCCTCTTGAAGCTTTTTTTTAAAAACTCAATTTCCACCTTCTGCTGGCCAATCTGGGCATACAGCTCTTGGGTGTTCACGTCTGGCTCCTCTTTGGATTTCCCCTTTTCAAAGGCAGCGGACATATTCTCTAAAAATGCAGCCTTCCACTGGGAGATCATTACTGGGCTTATATCAAACCTCTTGGGTAGCTCAGCGAGCGTTTCTTGGTTCTTAACGGCTTCAGGCGCTACTTTAGCCTTGAAGGATGCTGTGAATTTGCGGCGTGTTTGTTTTGTCATATTCGGTAGTTAAATTACGAAAATATTTAACTAACCTTATGGTCTCAATTTTGGGGAGTATTATAGTATAACGGGTTAACTACGATTGTTAATTTTTTAAAGAAGAGAAATGAGTTTATTAATTAAAAGCCTAAATATTGCATTTTTATTTTACTCAATCGTTTCATGTAGCCAACCAATGCGAGATAAGAGAACCAGATTATTGGAGGACATTAAGAGAAAAGGAAAAGGAGAATTTTTTAATGATACTGCATCTTTGAGGTTATACGCAGAGCATTATGGGGACGTTATATTATTAAAAATTGATAGTTTTTTGAATGATACTTCAAAAAATAGTAACATTGAAAATTTCAAACACGCAATAAGAAGATACAAAATTCAAGACTCCAAATCCCAAGTGGGTTGGGTAAATGACTATGGCAACATATTTAGTATTGATGAAAAGAGGGAATTAAATTCAATTATAGATCAGTTTTTTAGGAAAACTGTGAAGCAAATTGTGCTAGTATCGATTGATTCTTCAATTGCCAATGAAAAAACATTTGATAACCTTATCGATTCCATAAGAGTAGGATGGACACCATATTACGCAGTTGGTGGCACGTTTGTTGTAATCGGTGTCAGTGCTGATTTGGGTAAAGCAAGAATCAGTTTCAACGAAGAACTTAAAAGCAAACTCACTAGTAGTAAAGCCAATGAAGTTATAAATGAATATTTAATTCCAGATTTCAGAAATCATCTCTATTTTTTAGGTACTAAAAAAAGCCTTATGAAAATAGTTGAAATACTTCAATATTAGCTTTTGTCCGACCTAAATCTTATTGAAATGATCTACTCATCCTCTGATGGGAATTTTAAAAATATTACTAATTAAGGATAGTAATTATAATTGAAGGCAATGGCCTTTTACCCTCAACTTCTCATATCAACAACACATTCCTCCCTCTTTGTTTGGTTAAAAGGGCATACAACACTATTTCTATAGTTGAATCCCATTGAATTCATTCTCCCTTCAAATTTTTTCACGTATAACGCTTAAGTCATGGGACCCTTCTTGGTCACGACCAGCTTTTGGGACGCCGGAATTGAAGCGAATTCTCTCTCCATATTTATACACCTCACCAAATTGGTGGAAGCCGTTCACCTGATCGACGTGCGGGAAATAAACCACATTGACAGCAACATTAAGAACAGACAAAAGGATAGGCAACGACCTTGACAAGCTTTTCTGCCAATTTTGTTAGCATTCATAAAAAAACAGTAAATTTGAATAAATAGCATTAGTATGCATCTCGCACTTGATATTGTCGAAAACGGTGAGTGCTATTTTAGCGATGTTGAATTAAATGGAGCCGCAGAATCTTGGGTAGCAGATGCAAAGGTATACGGCCCGCGCCCAGGCTTCGACAAACTTCATATTACTTACCGGTTGGGAGATTTTCTTACTCCAATGTTTGTGAGCGAAGCCAACTTGGAATATTTTGCTCCATTGCTGAACAAAATAGCAGATAGTGAAGAATTACTCCTACCCAAGGAATTATAACATATTCTCCTGTAAATTCTCAGTATGGACCAGAATACGCAGCCAAGTCACGAGGATTGGTGGACTCCTGATCAAATGGAACTAGTTGAAGATGTGTCTAGGTATTGGATTAAGGCCAGATTTGTAACAGTCCCCGGTGTCTGGATACTCATGAATGGAGGCCGGATACTACGAAAGCTAGTACCTGGTGAGACTATCCTGGATGGTGCAACCTTGGACCCGAATGCTTGGGATCATGAACATTGCAGGCTGTGCTGGCAGAAGATTTCCGAGAATCTTGCTGATCAACAAGAAGGCTATCGGGATGGGGATGACTGGCTGTGTGTGGAATGCTACAATAAGTATATTCGGGAAAACGAAAACACCTAACATGCCCGCTTCGGGTAAGCCCAGGATTTGTTACCGTGCGAATTTGATGAAAAAAACCGACGAGTACATAGAAAAAAAATTGATCTGGAAGGCAAAACAGCATAAGCTGCCGACGGAATTCGCCTTTTATTTTAACGACCTTTCCGATCATATCCAAGCGTCTTTTCTTGCCCATATTGACATAGCCAACTCGGGGAAACCAGTATTGCTTTTCACGAGACGGACCGAGGAATGGACATTAATTTGCGTCCGCCAAGTAATTTGCCGGGACAGCAAAGGAATAACGAAACTCAATTTCGGAGATATCAAACAAATTTTTTCGTCAGAAATCGGTCCAGTTATCAAGCACCAATTCGTAGACATCAAATCAATAAAACCAAAGAAGGACTGGAGCGAAATCACAATAATCGACCATAGTGACGTGTCACGTCTAGCTTATGCAAACAGCGGTCCAGACCTCTTTTCTCTTTGGAATATTTTACTAATGGCAAAGGGGTTGAGCTCAGAATAGTTCGCCGGAGCTTATAGAATTGCCCGTCGAAAAATGATTTATATGCCGTAAATTTAATCTGTTAACAGCTCTTTGCTTCGCCGCCAAAAATTTACTGGCAAATTACTAGCAAAAATGATAAAAGGCCGCGAGCGCGGCCTTGTAAACGATTGATATCTAGCTCCCCCTGCTACATTTTTATCGAACCAACTTCTGAAAGAGATGAGGGCGCTTTCCGATATTAACACGTTGATTATTAATCTACTAAAAGGAAGTGATTGCCAAATTGCAGCATTTAATAGGGTAAAGATTAAAAAGGAAAGTTTACTATTAGAAAACATATATTAATTTTGCTTAGTGTTTAATATTATTACCCGAAGGACCTTGCTTGAATATTGTGGAAAATACCCTATTGCCGCAACTGCGCTAATGGAATGGTATCATGAAATGGTAAAATCAGAGTTTAGGAATTTCAATGACCTGAAAAAGGTATATGGGAATGCAAGCTTAGTAGGGGATGACAGAGTGGTCTTTAATATTTTGGGAAATAAATTTAGGCTTGTAGTTAGGATTATTTTTGAATTTAAGGCGATTCAAGTTAAATGGTGTGGTACTCATAAAGAGTATGATAAGATTGATGTTCAATTGATACAATATAAAGAGAATTAATTTATGGAATTGAGAATCATAAGAAACAAAAAGCAATATGAAAAGTATCTGAACTGGGTAGACGCTATGTTTGACAAAAAGGTAAAGTCAGCGTCAATGGAGGGTGAGAAAGTTCAAGTTGCATTGCTATTGATAAAGCAATATGAAGATAAGCATTATCCTATTCCTTACCCCAATGCAATAGATGCGATAAAATTGAAGATGGAGGAAAGAGGTTTGCGGAACAAGGACCTTGTGGGCAAATTTGGCAGCAAAGGATATGTGTCTGCATTATTGAACAAACATAAACCGCTAACGCTAGAGCTTGCCAAGCTTTTTCACAAAGAATTGAGTATTCCAGCTGAAATTTTGCTGGCATGACCCTGATTGGTAATTGTTTAAAATAAAAATGCCCGACAGTCGAATCGGGCATTTTTATTAAGCTCCCCCTGCTGGGGAAGGAAATCTATTGAATATCAAAGATTTATTACCTATTAGCCATACAAACTACCATACGTGAGTAATAATAGGATTGATGCATTCGTGTGCAGAAAATGGGAAAGGTCGGAGGTAGAAAAAGGTAGATAAAAATGCTAGAAAGAGAGTTGAAGTTGATTGGATTTGTATATCTACGAACAAAACTTTTTAACCCAAACCGATCCCATGATCAAGATTTGTTCATAAATTTGCCATTTCAATTTTGTTTAGCAAACCCCTAAAATAAATGATTCAATATAGAAACGGGCGATATTAATTTTTTAAATTACTTGAAATAGTTCTATTTACTTGAAAGACAAATTAAGTTTCTATTTCGCCATTTATGAAAAGGAAGCTCAAAGGGTTAAATATCTGAACGATAGAATCGACGCGCCCATTACCATAATACAACTCAGGCTTTAATGGGTATTAAAACCAGTTATAGCGTTTCCCCATTTGGTTTTAGGCTGGTTGTGGAAGGGGATTTAAATATCATTAATTCGTTTTTTATATCCTCCGCCTCTTTTATTTGGTTTTCAGTTAGATCTGGCATATCCATGTAAATTAAATCAAGTGAATAGCCTTTACCCTTTTCATAATGCTCGGACCCAATTCCTATTATTTTAGTCCTGTCTTTAAACATGGAACGGGCTACTAAACAATGTAAGTGTAATTCTTTCCGGCCAAATTCTCTGTCATTCAATGGCCTGGCCATTATAACATATAAGGGAGCATTTTCCAATTCACTATATACAATTCTTGCTTTTACTTTAGACTTGATATTGCCATTCCCAATAACCTCACTTATCATCTTGCTCATTTGCCGTCTTCCAAATCGTGTCTCTCTGTTCATATGGCGTATCGCAATTTCAAGTTCATTTCTCTTTATATCGTCAAGCAATCTTCCACTTTCAAAATCCTCACAGAGTGTTTCTACCAATTTATCCTACAAATAGGGTACATCATATTATCATCTTTTTCCTTTTATACTCTTTAGATTTCGAAAAATTTATCCCATAGTCACTATCTAATAAAAGCAGGTCTGTTTCTCCTGGTATATTAAAGCCATTATCCAGATACATTCCAAAATAATCTTCGCCTGAAAATGAAATCTGCCTTATACCTATTGCAGCAAACTCTTATTTAGTTCTTAAAATATCAATAAAATATGTAACAGTGTCAAGTTCTTCAAGTACAATTTAGATTGAACGCTCAT
>Ga0364920_10046_pt2 | contig 47387 bp, 31 predicted proteins | sample SorcelJu500001C8_FD_206961 | JGI IMG/M metagenome (GOLD analysis project Ga0364920, IMG submission 206961) | Enriched cells from Trout Bog Lake Hypolimnion, Wisconsin, USA - BchlTB.June20.5000.01.C8 | ecosystem: Environmental > Aquatic > Freshwater > Lake > Hypolimnion/Profundal zone | place: USA...
ATCGTACGATGCGATTTATGGTACTTACCTGCAGTTGCAACGAATGATCGAAGCCGACGGTTACAAGCTGATTGTTTACCCGAAAGCAAACCGATTGAGACTTTACCATGTCGAAAGCGATCCTTTTGAAATGACTGATCTGGCGGAAGATCCACAGTATCGACCACGGATATTAAAACTTGCCAATTTACTTCGGCACGTTCAAAAAGAAATGGGTGATCCGTTGTCACTCGCAGGTGTGCTGCCTGAAAAATGAAGATTTCGAAGTGATCCAAACCGTTTTCTTTTGCGTTGTAGCAACGTGGGAGTACGTTGCGCGGTGGAAACACAATGGAAAAGCGTGCTTGGGGGGATTGTGTTATCCAAATTGGCTGACGAAAAAACGTAACGCATCGGCTGCTGATCGCGACGTCCGAAACAGTTCAACATCCTCCGAACGAAAGGTCATATCGATGAGCGATGACAATGAAATGATGAGCGACAACAAAGAACCCCTGCCGATCCTTTCGACCGATCCCGACGAACGAATGTGGGCGATGTTCTGCCATCTCGGCACGCTCGTCACCTGGTTCCCGTTTGCGAACGTCATCATCCCGATGGTCATCTGGCTTGCCAAAAAAGAGACGTCGCCGCTAGTCAACGACCAGGGGAAAGAGGCACTCAATTTTCAGATCACCATGCTGATCGGGTACGCCATCTGCATTCCTTTGATCTTCGTGCTGATTGGAATCCCCGCGTTCATCGCGCTCGGCATTTACCACGTCGTGTTTTCCATCATCGCCGCGATCAAGTCGAACGAAGGACGGGCCTATCGCTATCCGTACACTTTACGTCTGATCGAATGATGCGTGGAACATGCGAAGTCCCTGGAATGTGTAGCAGCGGCTTCCAGCCGCTGAAGAAAAACATGCGTGCAGGCTGGAATCACGCCCCAAACAAACTGCACCCGTTCCGCGATTTGCGCGTTATCACTTCCAGCCGCCACTCAGTTCCCACTTGTTTACACACGAAATCAGCAACAGCAGCCTTGCACCGCTTACCAATCTGGATAAAGGCAGTTTTCTCAACCGCGCGGACAAATACAAAGGTGTGTTCTGAAACATCATCGACCCCACGCCGACATGTCGTTTTCCACGACCGATTAAAACGGTCAACGATTCCGCCAGGGCAATACGAAATTGACGAGAAGTTAATTGATATCCATCGTGCCTTGACGGAGTTGAGCCGGGCAGCGACGTCCCGAATCAACTCGATCAACGCGCGAACGATAACCCTGTTCTGAACCCGTCGTCCGACGCACATCAACCGGCAGTGCCGGACTTGATTCCGACGCTGCTAGCACCGGAATCAAGCCCCCAAAATCTTCCATTTCCACGAGCATCTTCCCGGCGCCATCGCACCACATCGCTTTTTCACTTGACAGACATGTGTTCTTGTCGTATTGTTTGTGTATGCGTTGTGTTTTGTTGTGTTCACTTTGTGGGAGGGTTTCAAATGGTGCAACGGTATTCGTCAAAGGGAGAGGCTAAGGCTCATGCGATTGAACGGCAGAGGCAGCAGAAGGAAGTGACTTACTGGCCGAAGGGGAATCGTTATGAAGATCATGCGGCGATCATGCGTTCGGCGATGAATTACGCGGGGAGGTGGACTTATCATTCGCCTGATGTGATCGAGGGAACGGAGGTGGTGATGTACCGACCGACCAAAACCACCAAGGATTATACGGTGTTTTCTCAGCATGGCGGGCATTGGTACTACGATTTTCCGAGACCTCCCTTTCTGCTGTACCAACGCTACGAATGGACCAATGCCGAAACGGTCTATATCTGTGAAGGGGAACGGACGTCTGACGTCGTGGAAGCACTCGGCCTGCCAGCGACGACCTCCTTGGGCGGTCCGACCCGGGCGAAGCTGTCAGACTGGACTCCATTGAAGGGGAAGAATGTCGTCATTCTGTCGGACTATGATGACAAAGGCTGGAACTACGCCCGTGAGGTGGCTCAACTTTGCCTGGGGGCTGGTGCTCTGTCGGCCAAGATTGTGATGTTTCCCGGTGTGAAGGTGGGCGAAGGTCCGTGTGAATGGATCGACCATGTGCGAGCCGCCTCGGGTGACGCAGCGGTTCTGCCTGAGCTGCAAAAGCTGGTCGATGCGGCAACCCCCGAAGTCTATGTGCCGCCGGTGCCGGAACCTCCCCCGGGTCTGCAACTGGAATTGCAAACTCTGGCGGACATTGAACCTGAGACGCAGCAGTGGGTGTTTGATAAAGTCATTCCGCAAGGGAATTTGACCGTCCTGATGGGTGAATCGGGTGTTGGCAAGAGTTTGACGATCTACGATATCGCAGCGAAGGTGACTCGGGGTCTGACGGGGCCTCATGCTGATCAGCCGCAGGAAGCAGGTATGGTCCTTTTCTTGTCGACTCAGGATGGTCTGGCGGCAACGATCCGTCCGCGTCTGGAAGCGTCGAACGCCGATTTGACGAAGGTGTCGGTGATCCCCGGTTTCCGCGAACTGGACAACGAAACGAAACAGGAACTGGCGTGGACGCTTCAACTGGATCGGGACATGTCGTTTCTGGAAACCAAATTGAGGACGTTGCAGGAGGCGGGAGTCAACGTTCGCATGCTGGTGATCGATCCGATCGATCGTTTTCTGGAACCGGCACCGGTGAAGAAAAAGATCAATACTCACACACTGAACGGGCGATTGGCGCAAATGCATCCCGAGTTTATGCAGGAAGAAGTCGAGCCGTCGAAGAAAAAGATCGATATCGAAAAACTGGCCATGCGACTGGCGAAGCTGGCGAGCGACACGAATGTGGCCATCGTGGCGACGACTCAGCTTCCTCGTGGCGTGAAGGGGAGCAGCAAACTGGCTCAAAGTATGCGTCGCGCGATCGACATGGGGCCGTTATTAGCAGAGGCCCGATCGGTCTGGATGATCGGGCAGGATCTGGAGAATCAGAATCGGCGATTGTTGTTGCCGGTGAAGACGAATCTTTGTGAACGACCGAAATCGCTGGCGTATCAGATCACCAGCGGCGCGATTGAATGGGAAAAGGAGCCGCCGACGCTCACCACGGATGAGTATCAGGCGAAAGTGGATGACTATCATCAGGATCAGAGGCGCGCGGCACGGGACGCGAAATCACAACTCGGGTTTGCGGTTAACTGGTTAAAACTCGAATTATCGGAATCCGCCGTTCCGACCAAGACCGTCCAGCGGGAAGCCAGAGAAAACGGCATCAGCATCGCGACGCTCCGTCGAGCCGCCACATATCTGAATGTGCTTTCCATGAAGTACGTTTTTGCCGGACCGTGGAATTGGACCTTGCCCGAAAATTACGTGGATTCGTCGGAGGAAGAACAAGCAGAAACGGAAAGCTTCGACGAAGGTGCTCACGAAGATGCTCAACGGTGATGAAGGTGCTCAACGGTGACGTTCTTGGTTCTTCGTTCTTGGTTCTTCGTTTGAAAGGCGTGCTCAACGGTGACGAAGGTGCTCAAGCACAAATTGTTCTTCTGACGGAAGAACGGGGCTTTATGGGCGATGATCGAGCCGAAGTAGCTCAACTTGAACACCAGTCGCCGAGTGAAAAAACGCCTATAAATCACCGAAGATGCTCAAGCGCTACGAAGATGTTCAATGAAATTTGTTTAATCTTATTTTTGTATGTTTAGTTTTTTCGTGGTTAAAAATCTTGAATTGAATTCGACGTAAAATGTCGCCTGCGGAGGTAAGACATAAGACAGCTCGGGTGGAACCGCGCCCATCCGAGTGACGAAAGTGATCAATGAATATTGTTTTTGCCGGGAAGAATGGGACTTATAGGACCTTATGGGCGAGGAGCTCAACAAAATTATTGTGCCTGGGGTGAGGATAATCCACCGTCTGGCGTCGCGCCGCTTGCCATTGAAAGGAAGTCGATCGAACTCGCGCGAACTTTTTCGCGACGGACGATTGGAAAAAGATCGGCAAGACCCTATGAAATACGAAAGAGGATCGAAGTCGCGCGAACTTTTCAATGAACTTCTTCAAGCAATCTGTTTATTAACTCGCTCGAAATCAGAAACAACTTTCACAATGAAATGAGGCTGGTCGCTCATGTCCGATTTTCGACGAATTTGGATTTTACTTTTGCTTTTCACGATGTGCGAGGTGGCGCAAGCCGCAGAGCCTTCCATTGCCAAGCCAAACGTCATTGTGATCCTGACGGATGACCAGGGAGCGGTTGATGCCGGCTGTTATGGAGCGGCTGATCTGGAAACGCCGCACATCGACCAATTGGCCGCTCGTGCAATCAAGTTCACCCAGTTTTATGCTGCCGCTCCTGTTTGCTCACCATCGCGGGCCGGGCTGATTACTGGCCGCTATCCGATTCGAGCCGGGGTTCCTGGTAACGTCAGTTCCACATCGGGCGTTGCCGGAATGCCGACTCGTGAAGTGACGATGGCAGAGACATTCAAGGCTGCCGGATACGCTACGGCACACATTGGCAAATGGCATCTCGGCTACAGTACCGAGACGATGCCGCTTGCTCAGGGGTTTGAGCTTTCGTTTGGGCACATGGGAGGATGCATCGATAACTTTTCTCACTTTTTCTATTGGGATGGTCCGAACCGGCATGATCTGAACAAGAACGGGCAAGAGATTCATCGACCAGGTCGCTACTTTCCCGATCTGATGGTTGAAGAAGCATCACAATTCATGGAAGTCCAACGGGATCGACCGTTTTTCGTTTACTTTGCCATGAATGGTCCGCACTACCCTTATCAAGGTGACCCCCGTTGGCTTGAGCGATTCAACGCCCTTCCCTACCCCAGAAATCTTTATGCCGCATTCCTTGCCTCAATCGACGAAAGGATCGGCAGCCTGCTGAAGCGTGTCGAAGAATTGGGGTTGCGAGAGAAGACGATTGTCATATTTCAATCGGACCATGGGCACTCGATGGAAGAGCGAGCTCATCTTGGTGGCGGGAGTGCCGGTCCGTATCGGGGCGCTAAATTCAGTCTGTTTGAAGGGGGCATTCGAGTACCAGCGTTGATTTCATGGCCGGGCCAGTTGCCTCAGGGAGAAGTCCGCTCACAAATTGCTCATGCCTGCGACTGGCTGCCAACCCTCGCTGCATTAACCGGAGTACCGCTTGTCGAACCCGACATCGACGGCAAAAACCTGCTCCCCGTACTTCGGTCTGCGACCGCCGAAACACCTCATCAAATTGTCCATTGGCAGCTTGGGAACAAGAGCGGACAGTGGGCAATACGTGAAGGCGACTGGAAGCTGATTGGAAATGCTCAAGATAGCACTGGCATTAAATTAACCGTCGACGATCAGAAATTGTTTCTTGTCAATCTTGCCGAAGATGTTACCGAACGAGTGAATCGTGCGAACGGGAATAAAGAGATCGTTCAGAAACTGTTTGAAGCTCACGAAAGCTGGTTTGCGTCTGCGACGAATCCAGCGGGAAAATAAACGGTGTTCCGCCAACATCTCCCTGAGGGTGACGGTTTTGTCAATTGAAAAAATTGAAATTGGTGAGCCATACAGCGTAGCAGCGGCTTCCAGCCGCTATGAGGAAATAAGCGTGGAGGCTGGAAGCCTCCACTACGAAAAACGGACAGTCTCTGATCCAGCGGTTGCCGTTCAGTTCGATTGAGTTGTCGATGGCTGACCTTCGACAACTGGTCGGGCTTCGTAAACCCGGACTTCGGGTCCATCCTTGCCTTCGTGTTTGGGGACACCCAGGTACAGCGTTCCCTTTGACCAGACGCAGGTTCGTGAGTCTTTCGGAGTTTCCAGCTTGGCAACAACCTCGTACTTATCGCCGACCTTTTCGATGACAACCAAGGCACTGTCACTGCATGAGGCATACAGGCGATGGCGCTTGGAGTCGAAATGGATATCGTCGATACCGGCGGGAATAACGACGCTGGCGATTTCCTTGCCGGTTTTCGTATCGAACACAACCACCATCGGTTTCATCTTGGGGCAGCCGACAAATAGCAGGCCGTTGTCAGCATCCTGGGCGATTGGGCTTCCCGCGTCAGAAAGCGTGAGTGGGAATTTGTCAGTGATTTCATGCTTGGCAATGTCAAGGACGGCAATCAGGCTGGCCTTCGTCAGTACGGCATAAATTTTTCCAGCCTTCTTATCAATTTTGAATCCATGAACGGAACCAGGCAATGCAAATGCATGATTGATTTTACCCGTTTTGGCATCCAGTTCAGAAAGGACTTCGTCGTGTCCGACATAGACCATCTTGTTGCCAGAGTGGTAGTGGACATTGTCAGCTCCAGCTGCGGGGGTCGAGAAGATGAGGCTGTAGTCCTTGCCGTTGAAGGCATTGCAGAACCCCGCACCGTTGCCGACATAGATCATGTCGAGATCTTCGGCATAAGTGACGCCGGAAACTTTGCCTTGATCGGGGATTTGTTTAACGAGCGACCCAGTCTTCAAATCGACAATATCAAGAGTGTTGTTTGGTTTGTTGCAGACGAACAACCTTTGGCCCTTGGAATCAACCGCAAGATGGTCCAGTTTGCCAGTGACCCCTTTGAGCGGAATTGTTTTGGTCGCAACAAGGTATTCAGATGAGTCAGCCAGCACGTTGCTGGCGCTGATCACTAAGGCCGCAGACGTCACAAACACGTTCAGGTAGTTCATTCGAAAATCCTTTAAAAGAAGCTTTACTTGCAAGACGTCACATCGATCGCGACTGCGAAACGGCAAGTACGGGCGGGCCGAGTCTTGTGGCGACAAGAATTCAGAACGGCCAACTGAGCCAATCGATTGCTTCCGGCAGATACAGAAATATCAAACGTGTATGAGGAAATGATGAAGATCATGCGGAAAATTGCGTTCAGGGAAATTTCGGCACTGTGCTACTGCTTCGGATTCTTTGGAGGCGCAGTACCTTCTCCTTCAGTCGGTCAAAGAGCACTGCTTGACCGTCCTAGGTCAAGCAGTGGCACTTGAGTTTATTATTGCCCCCCAAAAATCATCGGTTATCGCTTTGATGGTGAGGGGCTTGCGAATCATGGAATGAATGTCTACTTTCGATTACTCTGCATACCACGACGTTAATTTGATTTCCGTTCGATGCTCATTTCACTCAAGGATGTTGTTATGGCCAAGGCGAAAGCCGCTAAAACGTATCACGATTCTGACCCCTCTGAATCGGATGAGCAAAAGATGCTGGGGAATGCCCTTGGGCAGATTGAAAAAGCCTTTGGAAAAGGCTCGATCATGAAGCTTTCGGACAATTCTTCGATGACAGTATCGGGCATTGGAACAGGATCGTTGTCACTAGATCTGGCTTTGGGAGGGATGGGGTTTCCTCGTGGTCGGATTATCGAAGTATATGGACCAGAATCGAGCGGTAAGACGACTTTGGCACTGCACGCCGTCGCAAATGCTCAAAAAGAAGGTGGCGTTGCGGCGTTTATCGACGCCGAACACGCTCTTGATCCGGCGTGGGCGAAACGGCTTGGAGTGAACCTCGAAGAACTGCTGGTCAGTCAACCTTCTTCCGGCGAAGAGGCGCTTCAGATTGCCGAAATGCTGATCAAGTCGAATGCGGTCGACATCATTGTAGTGGACTCGGTGGCGGCACTGGTTCCCAGGGCCGAACTTGAAGGAGATATTGGTGATTCGCATGTCGGGCTGCAAGCACGCATGATGAGTCAGGCCATGCGAAAGTTGACCGGGTGTATCTCCAAAGCCAAGACGACGGTCATTTTCATTAATCAGATTCGCGAAAAGATCGGAGTCATGTTCGGTTCCCCGGAAACAACACCTGGTGGTCGGGCACTCAAGTTCTACAGTTCATGTCGGGTTGACGTTCGGAAGCTGGCCGTCCTGAAAGATGGCGACAACATGATTGGCATCCGAATGAAAGTGAAGATCGTCAAGAATAAGGTTGCTCCTCCGTTCCGCGTAGCTGAATTTGATATGCTGGGGACACGTGGGATCAGCCTTGAAGGAGACGTACTCGACATGGCTGCCGTGTATAATGTTGTCGACCGTAGTGGAAGCTGGTACGTCTACGGATCGACAAAACTGGGGCAAGGTCGAGAAAAGGCAAGAACGTACCTGGAAGAACATCCTGAAATCGTGGCTGAACTGCGGGAAAAGGTGATGGCTTCGTTCTTCGCAAACGGACAAAAACTGACTGCCGCAGGCGAAGATTAACCATTGTGTATAATCGTGTCAGGCAGATGCTTGGCATCTGACGTGTTTGCTGGGTGAAATTGACATTATGCAGAGGGATTCAATCGACTATCGATGGCGGCGACATCGCCTTCTGGCGGTGTTCGCAATCCACGCCGGAATCGTTGTTTCCGCCTCTGTTTTAATGGCTCAAGATCCTGCTGCAATTCTGGAAGATGCCATCATCAAGGTGGTTGAAGCGTGCGAGCCATCTGTTGTCAGTATCGCTCGATTCAAGCCTTCGCAGATTGAACAAATCAACGAAGAGCACAAGATTTTTGGTTTAAATCAACATGCGGTTCGCGAGGTTGATGTTCAACCGAACGACTTTGGTGCAGGCTGCCTGATCAGTCCACCAAGTTCACTCGACCGGCTGGTTCTCACGAACTTTCATGTCGTTCGAGGGGGGCCTGTCTATCCGAAATATGTTGGAGACGATGGAACGAAGTTACTGATCAAATTTAATGATCGACGCGGATGTCATGGTGCGATCATCGCGGCCGACCCACGCAGTGATCTGGCGGTTTTGAAAATGGATTGGGAAGCGGCGGAGATCAAGCCGACGGACTTCCCAACCTTCAAGTGGGACACTGCTGCCGCTCCTCGAAAGGGACAGTTTGTTATTTTACTGGGTAATCCCTACGCAATTGCCCGGGATGGTTCAGCCAGCGTCAGTTGGGGTCTGATCAGCAACCTGACCCGTCAGCCAATTTCACCCAACCAGAACCAGTTTCTCGATCAGGATGACCAAGCAAAGAGTTCAATGCTTTATCGTCTGGGTGCGGTGATGCAACTGGATGCCCGACTCAACCTCGGCCTCAGTGGCGGACCGGTGCTGAATTTAAAAGGGGAACTGATTGGCATTAGTACTTCGCTGGCAGCTATTGAAGGTTATGACCAGTCTGTCGGGTTTGCCCTGCCGATTGACTCGCTGACGCGACGCATCATTCGCTCGCTGTTAGCGGGCCAGGAGGTGGAATATGGCATGCTTGGTATCAGTCCAGGCGACATTGAGCTGCAGGGATTGCACACCGGATTGAAACAGCAAACCGCAGCAATCGTTGGCAAGGTTGCACCGGGTTCGCCTGCCCATGCTGCGGGAATCCAGCCGAATGACTTGATCATTGAAGTGGAGGGAAAGCCAGTGCTTTCTCGATTTGATCTCATGCGAATGGTTGGACTGCATTCACCGGGGAGTGAAATTAACGTGACGGTCTGGCGACAAGGTGAACGTCCCCCGCGCCTGGATAGAACGGTCACACTCGCTAAATGGCCGATGCATGACGACGAAGGGATCATCGAAACAAATCCTCGGTATGCACCGTGGCGAGGTCTTTCTGTTGACTATCCAACAGCGCGAGATCGGCTTCGCGACCCAACTTTCGATATACGAGGACTACTCGTGACAAAAGTAAAACCCAACTCCGCTGCAGATGCCGTAAAACTTCAGCGAGGGAACTTTATTACGCACGTCAATAAAATTGCAGTTCAAACTCCGGCAGAATTTTACGCGGCCGTAAAAAAAGCATCAGGAACTGTCGAGATCAAGCTACTCGGTGACCCTCATTCATCAATACCAGAAATCCGTAAGGGGCGAGTGGTCAGAGTTCCTGAAACGGCAATCGCAGAATGATCCCTTGACAAGTTAGAAGCTCCGTTAGTTCCATGCCGATGGACGTGAAAATTCAAATCACTGACTCTGAATGTCGATAGCGTCGGGCGCACCAATTCGTAAAGGTTGATTCGTGAGTACTCGAAAAACGATATTGTTGGTCACTCGGATCGTTAGTGGCCCTGAAGAGTCGCTCGAATTCAGGCGTTCTGCTATCTTTCTCCGCGATCCGTACAACCGATCGCACGGGCTGTTCGGGTCTTTATGACACTGCGGGTTGCGATCATCATTATAAATTCCGACAGGTCACATCGGCTGGGTCGGGTTCAGGGAAGACGAACGGAAAATCTATGAAAACTGATGAACTTCGTGAAAAATATCTGACGTTCTTTGAATCGAAAGGTTGTGTTCGACGACCAACCGACGTGCTTGTCCCCAAGGACGATCCAACGGTTCTGTTCACCCCGGCGGGAATGAATCAATTCAAGAATCAGTTTCTGGGGATCGGGCCAATCGATTTCACCAAGGCGACAACGTCGCAGAAATGTCTCAGGACGGGTGATATCGGTAATGTTGGTGTCACCGCATATCACCATACGTTTTTTGAAATGCTTGGCAACTTCTCGTTTGGCGATTATTTTAAGCGCGAGGCGATCCATTGGGCGTGGGAGTTTTTGACCACAAAGAAGTGGCTGGGACTCGACCCGACTCGCCTGACGGTGACTGTTTACCTGGACGATCAGGAAGCATTTGATATCTGGAATAACGAAATCAAGCTTCCCTCAAATCGTATTTCACGTGAGGATGAAGGCGAAAACTTCTGGCCGGCATCGTCTCCTTCGCAGGGACCCGATGGCGTTTGTGGTCCTTGTAGTGAGATCTATTACCTTCCTCCCGGTTCGACGAAAACCGTGGAAATCTGGAACCTTGTCTTTACTCAGTTCAATCGCGTTGGCCCACCGCCAAACAACCTTCAGCCGTTGCCAAAGAAGAACATCGATACGGGAATGGGGTTGGAACGATGCGCATCGACACTTCAAGGTGTTTTAAGTAACTTCGAAATCGACATTTTGAAACCAATCTGCCAGGCGGCCGGCGAAATCGTTGGTGTCAAGTATGAATACATGGCACCTGAGGGGCGTGCACTGCGTCGAATCGCCGATCATGTGCGTGCCTGTTCGTTTGCGCTTCATGAAGGCTGTGGGCCAGGTCCTGAGAAAGAGAATTACATCGTTCGGCTGTTGCTGCGTCGCGCTTCGATGGAAGGATTCTTGCTGGGCAAGCACGAACCGTTTCTTTCTCAACTTGTTCCAGTCGTCGCTCAAATGATGAAGGGCCCCTACCCCGAATTTGGCCAAACCGTAGAAGCGGTCCAGAATGCCATTCGCGAGGAAGAAAAGCAGTTCCTTCGCGTCGTTGAAACGGGGATCGGGCGATTCAAGAAGCTTGTCGATCATGCCAAAAAAGAAGGATCGCTGGTCATCTCGGGCGATGCGGCATTTGACCTCCATCAGACGGACGGATTCCTGATCGAGTTAACCGAATCTCTGGCGGCGAATGAAGGTTTATCGGTCGACATGACCCGCTTCATTGAATGTAAAGACCAGCACAAACAGACGAGCGGACGCGGAGCATTTGCGAACTCGGTAATGTCTGCGGGACCGCTTGACACTTTAAGAAAAGCTGGCGGGACACAGTTTCTCGGATATGAATCGACCGACGCTGACGTCGAAGTCGTTGGGATTATCGCGGACGGTCAACTTGCTAGCACTTTCGAAAATCACGGTGCACAGATTGCTGTCGTTTTGAACCGGTCTCCCTTCTACGGAGAAGCGGGTGGTCAGGTGGGAGATATCGGCCACCTCGTCGGAAACGGCGTCAAATTTGAAGTACAAGACACGCAGCGTGATGGCGACCTTTTGGTGCATATCGGCATGTTGAAATCCGGAATACTCGCTGTCGGAACCAAGTTGCACGCTGAAGTCGACGTGTCCCGACGGGCGGGAATCCTGCGGGCTCACTCCGCGACGCATATTCTGCATCACGCCCTGCGAAAATACCTTGGTGAGAACGCCACTCAACGTGGCTCGAAAGTTCAACAGGACGAACTGCGATTTGACTTTGCTCATCCAAAAGGCCTGACTCACGACGAGTTAATCCGGATTGAGGACGAGATCAACTCGCGAATCGCCGAGGGGGCGGTGGTGTCAACTCGGCTGATGCCAATCGCTGAAGCAAGAACACTGGGAGCGATGGCACTGTTCGGCGAGAAGTATCCGGACAACGTTCGTGTCGTGAGCATGGGTGAGTTCAGCCGCGAGCTTTGCGGAGGGACTCACTTGAAGAATACAGGTCAAGTCGGTGTCTGTCGTGTCATTCGTGATGAACTGGTCGCTGCTGGTGTTCGACGAATCACTTGCTTTACAGGCCCCAAGGCTTTGGCCCGAATTCGAGCAACAGAAGAGTTGGTCAAGGAAGCCTCTGCTTTAATGAAGGCTCAGCCTGAGGAGCTTCCTCGCAAGATTGAAGCATTACAGACCGAATTGCGAGAAGCGAGAAAAGAGCTTGCCAAACATTCCGTCGCGTCTCTCGCCGACGCCGCAGCACAACTGGTCGCAAAAGCCGAGACAATCAACGGAGTGAAGCTGATCGTTCATAATGCCGCAGGTTGCTCACGTGAGTCATTGAAAGATTTTATCGACAGAATTAGGGAAAAAGCCCCTTCTGTTGTGATACTTCTCGGTCTGGTTACTGACGACAAAGTCGCCTTCATCTCATCGGTGAGTAAAGACGCACTCGTTTCGAAGGGCGTTAATGCATCGGATTGCGTGAAAACAGCCGCGAAAATTTGCGGTGGCGGTGGTGGCGGTAGACCCGAAATGGCCGAAGCGGGAGGCAAAGATCCGACAAAAATCGAAGAGGCGTTGCTTGCAGGAGCAGCCTACTGCCGCAGCAAGCTTGGTGTGTAGATACTTTTTAGAGTAGGGGATCTTTTCTGGCCTTTACCAGGGACGAATCGAGCCGAACACATTGTTATTCGGCTCGCATTTCTTTGTTCTGGCTCTGTCGACGTCTACTCGCGTAATTGATGGGATAGCCTATTCCGTTGGGTTGCTCAGCAGGTATGCGATGACATCTCGTAATTCTTCGGGGGTCTTGACCAATCCCAAGGGCATTGCCGAGACGTCGCCAAACTTGCGTTCGTCGATTTGTGATTTTTCGATGGTGATTCGTTTTGTGTCAGGCAGAAGAAGTTCGAGCTTGTCTCCGGTTTCTGAAACAACCAACCCACTTATTACCTTTCCTTCATGTGTCGTAATCAACGTTGACTTAAAAACAGGAGAAACCACTTTACTTGGGGCGAGTACCGATTCGACGAGATAAGGAACAGTGAATCGCTTACCAGCGTCGGTCAGACTGGGACCACCGCCACCTGCTTGGTTCGGCGTCGCGGCATGGCACTTGACGCACCCCAGTGACTCGGCACCAAACAATTTCTTTCCGCGAATGAGGTCCCCTTTTTTGACCTCCGATGACCAGTCATATTGGACAAACTTTTCGACGATGACGGGTTGTGTTCCGCCAAACGGTTGCGACTTTAAACGATCGGCCAGAGTCAGCCCGTCCGGCTTTTCCGGCAGAGAAAACCGAACGTCACCCAAGTGGCGGAAATGAAGATACTGACCTCCGATCCCCTGCTTCATACCAACCCGGACAAGGATGTCGTTGCTGCCAGGCTGTAAGTCGAGCGGTACGACATCGTCGAGTTGAATCAGCGGTCTGACAAGATCATGTTCAAACACGAGCTTCCCATTCTGCCAGACTTTGACACCGTCCTCGCTTCCGACAAGGAGCTGCATGCGTTGAGCTGTGGGGCTGTCAAATCGAAACAGGCTGTAAACAGACGAATTTGGCGACGGTCCAAACAAAATGCGAAAATCATAAAGAGGCCGATCAGGACTGGTTGGTTTCGTCAATTTCCATTCGTGTGACTGACCGGCGACAATCACCTTGGCCGCAAGGTCAATCACGGCATTCTCAATGGGATGCACCGTTTTCTGAAAACCATCGACGTCTGGGACTGGACCAAGCATCCAGACCATCGGTTTCACATGTTCCAACTTTGCAGTGTCCAAACGCCGGTCCTGCACACCAGTAATAACACTGGCGATTCTCAGTTCACTGCGAGGATCGTTCAGGAGCGAAAGAAAATGCGCGGCCTGCAACCGAATTCGGTCATTATCATCATCAAGACGCTCCATCAACAGCGAGAACAGCTGCTCCTGTTCTTCGGTATGCTTAAGAGCTTTCCAGTGTTCGGCAACGGTATAGTTGCCGACTCGCCCCAGCGTTCTAAGGTCGATTGGCTCTTTCTCGTCTGCGTACAAAATGATGTTTGCTTCTTCTTTCTGCTGCGGTGTGAGCGGCGCATCGGAAGAAAGTTTCGCATCCACCGCAGGCATTGTAAGACGGAATCCTGCAGTTAGTACCCCTCCTAATCGAATCTGCGACTCACCAGCGCGGCAACGAGCGGCTGTAAAATTCGGCATGGAAATCTCCGCGAGGCCGAGACATACAGATCGATCAGGAATGAGACTTGGGTCGTCCCAGTGGTTTGATTTTCGAAGCTGGTCGATACCGAACTGAGGATTACTTTCGAAGGCTTCCGCAAATCCTTTCGCAATACCAGATCCAAATTCTTTGAAAATGTTGTGTGGAAGCGGCGACGCGAGGGGTGCAACAAGCATACGCGGGTCAGGACTGGTATTCGGTGACGCCTCCCATCGACGCAGCATTTCTTGAAAAGCAGTCGATGATCTCCACCAGGATGACTCGATACGTTCTTCCAAAAGCTTTTTAAGACTCGCGGCTGTGGCGTCATACTCTGCGAAAGGCATGGTTTCGGGATCGTCTTTACGTGTGATTACGGCAAGATCACTGCGATATGTCGGCGACCCTTCATTCTGTGCCATGTAGCAAATCGTCACGAAAACTCGACCGCCGCGACCAACGCAGATCCCGACTGGCCGAGCCTGATCACGTCCTTCGAGCAGAACAGACTCTTTTGCTGTAAATGAATTTCCTTTCGCCTCCAAGGGAAAGCATGAAACCTGTCGCCGACACCAGCGCGTGACAAGCAGATTGTTCTCATACTTTTCAGGCAGGAGCCCATCGGCGTAATACGTTTGAAGCACCGGAACAGCTCGGCCCATTTCTTCATTGACCATCGGAAAGATATCTGCCCGGTCTGGCGTCTTACTTTGCATCCAACCTCGAGGCCAGCTCCAATAAGAGCCTTCAGTCACGTGGATCAGTCGACCGGGTGCATACTGTGATGGGATTCCTTCGTGGTCATTATCGTTCGTGAACAGATTCCAATTCTTGTCGAAACAGAGTCCACACGGATTTCTCAACCCGCGTGCAAACGATCGCAGATTTGTTCCATCAGGCCGAATTCGAAATATCGCGCCGACGCCGTTGTAAGGCATCGAAGCCCATTCTTTCTTGGCTTTTGGTTCTTTTAATTCACCATCGCGCGTACGACTCTCCAATTCTAAACCCGTCGTGCGATGCGCATCAACCGGCTGTGCCGGCGGGAAGAACATGGTCCAGTGACCCCAGTGGTCGGGGCGAGTAAAGTCGCCGTAGTACCACAGCGGATCTCCCATTGAGACATATAAGTCTCCCTCGGGCCCCCACGCGCATGCGTGAAAGCATTGATGGACATGTCCGTTCGGTACACCCCATAACAACCGTTCTGGTTTGAGGTTTGTTCGGTTTATTCGACCGCCGACAATACGATAGACCGCGCTGACGGTGATCACATAGAGATCGTCACCGCGTATTTCGATGTCGTTGACCCACGTGTGGTCAGGGAATTCAAAGAGTAGTTGTCGCGGCTTGTATCGTCCCGATTCGTCGAGATCATAGGCGAACAGAGTTTTCCTTCCTCCGACAAAGATCCGACCTGTTGAGTCGGTGCGAACCGACAGGAACGAATCGTCGGGCGAAGAATCGAGACGTACGACTTTGAGCTCTGGATCAGTAACGTGATAGTCAAGTTCCTCAGCGATGCAGGGCTCTGGCGACATCATTGTCGCCATCAAGAGTAGAGCGTTGACCGAAACGAATAGTCTCATTGATCTTCTCCCAACTCGTCTCTTGGCCGTCTTTACCAACGAGATTCCTGCAGTTTTATCCTTGAAAAATCGCAGGGCGGCGAACGCCTCACTCGCCCTGCTTTTCTCAGTTCTGTCGTTCCAGCACTTACGCGTGGATCAAGAGTTGCGTTCGCTCAGGCAAGTGCTGAGCCACACCTTGAATGACGTCACCTTTCATGGTTCTCCAGAGTGTCCCTCGTTTGGATGTCCCGATGATCACTTGAGAGACTCCATACGTCACAGCGAAATCAACAATCGTCTCCGAGATGTTATCAGCAATCGTATAGAGAAAACGGACTGGAACTCCGGCTGCTTCACCCATTTGTTTGATCTGTTCAGCCGCCTTTTGTGCATCAGGATCGTTTGCGATATTCGGCCTGTGTGCAGGGCCGAGCATCGGAACCGCAATGTGACGCACATAGAGAAACAGCACTTCTGCATGAAACGACTTGGCTTGGTCCAAGGCAAACTGGACCAGCTTTGGACTTCCTTGCGTCGCAACCAGGAACCGCACCTGGTGTGTCGCATTTTCAACAGGGCCCGCTCCCCCCGCAGTTTCGATCAATTGGCCGATCGAAGTTACGGTACCGCCGATCGTCGCGACGGTACCGCTGATGACCTCGCGCACCTTGCGTTGATGCGTCAGCCAACGTGTGGTTAATCCAACAGCAACGATCCCTCCAGCAAATGCCAGAGCGTGAGGTTTCTCGTAAGCGATCGTAAACCAGATGGCCAGCATTAGCACGGCCAGTACCGACATCGCTGTGCGTTCCCACGTCTTGAGCGGTAGTCCCAGCGTTGTCACGCAACTTCCAAGGTTTACGGCGACAGCGCCGACGACACCGATTGCGTATAAGTCTGCCAGATGGCCCACATCAGGAACCAATAGCACCGTAAGAAGAGGTACGATCACCGAAATGACAAGCGGTACGAACGGCATCCCCCATTTATTGAGTCCAGCGAACACGTTCGGTAATTCGTGGTCCCTTGCCATCATGTACTGGATACTGACGAGGTCTGTTACGGCCGTATTAACGGCGGACAACAGCAACAGCGCGAAGACGACAGCAGCGACCTTCGCAAACGTATCTCCGACGTAGTACGACGCCAACACTTTCAGCATATCATCGCGATGAGCGCGAAAAGGCATCTCTGCTTCCGGTGTTTTTTCCTCTTCCATTGTGTGGATGATTTCTTCCGAAAGATTCTCGGTAAATGCCTTATTGGGTATTGCGGACATTGCTAACGTCAGCACAAGGTTGAGCACGACGATCTCGATCAGAACCGGCCAAATCGCCCGACGGGCGGTCTTTTCGACGGGCTCAACCATGATCCCTGTCATGTTCGCAACGGCTTCAACGCCTGATATTGCGAGAATGATTCCAGTAAACTGTGACCACCAGCTCGTTGGTGAGCCGCTCAATGCAGTGATTTTGGAATGCGCCAGCGAGGGAACGGCTGCAAAGCCGATGACCGAACTGAAGATGACGGTCAAGACTGCTGCCACCAGCGCGGCAGCACCCGCTTTGGTCGGACCAAAAATGTTAAGGATCCCCAGTACCGCAATGCTCAGCGCCGCCCAGGCGGCAGGGGACAGGAACGGAAGATCAACATAATGAAATGCATCCAGTGCAGATAATGCCGCAGTGACGACATAGTCAGCCCCCAACAAGAGTGCACCGAAGACCGCCAGCGATTGCGATTTATGTCGCGCCGACGAGTAGACACCACCGCCATCCGGGTAAAGCCGACAGATTATGGAATAAGCCCAACCGACTCCAATCAGCAAGGCCGACATTGCAAGCATGAACCACAATGAAGAGTGCTGAGCGTGAAAAAAGCACAGCCCCAGCACGTACAGTCGACTTGTACCCCAGTCCCCAAACAACATCGGCCCCGCATGATACCAGTGCAACTGGCGCGGCCGATTCCCCTGAACCAACATCGATTGTCTCCCGGAGACGCAACACTGTCGTGTACGGCGAGGCCAGTCCGACCCACGGACTAGAAACAACAGGGAACCGAAGCTGCGATCTCTTGTCGCGCTACCGGTTCCTTGTCCTCGACGCGCCTACGAGGTTTTTCGTGAGTCTGGAAGTGAACATTTTTTCCTTCGGCCAAGACCGATTTAGACGATCACGCATTCCCCCGCTCCGCCGCAGTCAGGCGGACTCAGCCCATCGCATCACGAACAATGATGACTGCGTCTCTCGCGTGAAAACTCTACCAAGATTCAACTCGATTGCGAAGCAGCCCACAGTGGATCTGTGGGGCCACCGAAGTGCATCTTCGGCTTACCGAAGGTTGGAGGTGGCGGTTGTGTCACCCTCACTGCGGCTTCAATGAAGAGAATCTGCTGAGTTTATCTCGATAGTCAATTAGCAACTCTGGTTCAGAGCGCCTTCTCCATCGCTATGGTTCGGCCATTCTCGATAGCCTAGAACGACCAGATCGCTTCACCACGTGTTTCTCGAAGTTTAAAACTATCCTTCAATCCAGCACTGTTAAGCGCCGTCGCGACACTTTGTGGAATTCGGCACAAGATCGTCGTACCGCCGTGACTCTCGATCGTTTCGTGGAAGGCTCGCAACATCGCCAAACCCCAGTCATCAATTCGTCGAACGCTACCCAGATCAAGTACCACTTGAATTGGGCCGTTGGCTGTCACGTCCTCGACCAATTCAAAAAGCTCGTCGGAAACATACTCGTAATTCGGATCGACAATCGACGACACGGTGAAGCAGACAACCGTGACGTTGCGAACCTGCTCGATGTAGAAACTTCTGGTGCTCAGCGCAGTCATTTTTGGACCTCGTTAAGATGAGGGGTCGAAAGACGAACAGAAATTGAAAGGTCGACGTCTTCAGGTGCCATTCGCTCAAAAACGGCCCATTCGGCCAGTTGACCAACGAATCGAGAATGAGCGATTGCTGAGACCTGAACCCGACCATCAGAAAGTTGAACAATATTCAGATCGTGAAGGCGTCCGAATGTTCGTGCCTGGATGTGATTCAGAAGAGTGTCGATATAGACATCGAACTCGGGTAAACGTGTTTGAGTCATAGATTCCAATTGATGTGGCAAATTTTGTTCCGACTGTCGCGGGCTTAAGCAACGTGACGAAACGATAACAGTGTATTATGAAGTAATCAGGAAGCCAAAATGAAAAGCTGGTGAAAATGCACCAAAAATTCGTTTCGAACCAACTGACCCTTGGCACCTAGGCAGCGGACAAGCGAATGCTTCGGGGTCAAAAAGACTGCGGCAATACGCAACATTTTGTCCTCCGTTTTGAATTGAAAATCCGTAAATTAGAATTTAACCGACGAGATACCCTCTCGCCAACCTCTGAAAGTCCAGGATTTGCTCGCGTTGCCATGCTTCATCCCGCGAAAGTTCTCTGGCTATCAAGGCCGCCACTGGTAACGCCATCTCGATTGCGGCTCTCGCATTCAAAAACAGTGCTCTTGTTCGTCGTGCGAGCACGTCTTCCACAGTGCGAGCCATCTCGTGTCGGACGGCGAATATGACTTCCGCACCAGTATATGGAAGTGCCGCATTCAGCTTGCCCGCAAGTTCACGTTCGGAATTCGCAATCTCTCGAATGGTACGAGAGTCCGATCCGTAGTGTGCCAATTCATAAGGCAAACTCGCCTCATAAACAGAGCCATGAACGGCGAGATTCTTCGTGACGCATAGCCGCTCATCCAGTTGTGCAAGAGTCGCAGCGTGGTTCACACAGTCCTCGGCCATATTTCGGTATGTCGTCCATTTTCCGCCAGCAATCGTCAACAACCCGGATGAGTCGATGTGGATCGTATGGTCGCGGGACAATTTTGCAGTACTTTTCCCATCGCCGGCTCGAACCAGAGGTCGAATCCCCGCAAAAACACTCAGAACATCCGCACGAGTCGGTGGTCGCTCAAGATAACGTCCAGCCGTTTCCAGAATAAAGTTAATCTCATCCTCGGTCGCGCGCGGTTCAATCGGCGTATCCGTTATGGCGATATCCGTCGTTCCAACCAGAGTATGGTTGTGCCACGGGATCGCAAACATCACTCGCCCATCGGGAGTGTGCGGGACCATGATCGCTGTATCACTCGGAAGAAACGATCGATCGAAAACAAGATGTATCCCCTGGCTGGGCGCGATCAGATTCGTTGAATTCGGATCAGAAATCCGTCGGACACCATCACAAAAAGCTCCCGTGGCGTTGATCACAACTTTCGCTGCGATGTCATACTCCTGACAACTTTCCCGGTCCCGTGCGATAACTCCACAGAGGAATCCGTCAACATCCCGACGTAGCCTCGTCACCTCGACGTAGTTCAGCAGAACGGCCCCCTGCTCTGCTGCTGTGGCGACTAGATTGATCAACAAACGAGTATCGTCAAATTGTCCATCGTAATAGACGACGCCTCCTTTAAGCCCGTCCGTTTTGATATTCGGAAGTCGCTTCAGCATTTCCTCTCTGGAAAGTCGGCTTGTTGGACCGAATCGGTATCGGCCCGAAAGCATGTTGTAGACCTTCAGCCCAAATCCATAAAAAGGAGATTCCCACCACGTATAACTGGGGACAACGAACGCCAGGTCATGCACCAGATGTGGAGCGTTTTTTCGCAAGAGCCCTCGTTCCTTCAAAGCCTCCATCACCAGCGAGATGTTTCCTTGCTCCAGATACCTCACTCCGCCATGCACAAGTTTCGTACTGCGACTGGATGTCCCTTTGCCGAAATCGTGCTGCTCCAGCAGCAGAACATCGTACCCCCGTGAAGCGGCATCGACAGCAACCCCGACACCGGTCGCTCCGCCCCCAATGATAACCATGTCCCACACTTTGCGTTGATAAAGCCCCCGCTGGAGCATCTCCTCGCGTTTCATGGCTGGTCCTCACGTTCCCAGTCCCGACAACGACTGATTGCTCGCTGCCATCGTTCACGCGAACGAGCAACGAGTGCCGAAGAAAGCTGCGGTTCGAATCGCCGGTCGATCTGTTCGAGGTCTTTCAACTGAGCGACTCCAGTCCACACACCAGCCGCCAGGCCCGCCAGATAAGCGGCCCCACGCGATGTCAATTCGGTCACCGCCGGTCGGATCAATGGCACCTGCAACAAGTCCGCTTGAAATTGCATCAGCAGATCATCCCGAGTGGCCCCACCATCAACCCGCATTTCGGTGAGTGAAGCATCGGAATCCAGATGCATCGCCGCCACCAGGTCGGCCACCTGATGAGCAATCGATTCCACTGCGGCCCGAGCAATATGAGCAACCGTCGTCCCACGCGTCAGCCCAATGATCATTCCCCGCGCGTTCGCATCCCAGTACGGCGCACCAAGCCCTGCGAACGCCGGAACAAACGTGACGCCACCACTGTCGGGAACTGAACGTGCCAGTTCCTGAACATCAGCCGACGCCTTGATCGCCCCCAGCCCGTCACGCAACCACTGCACCACGGCACCACCTATGAACACGCTTCCTTCCAGGGCATAGGCAATCTGACCCGACGGTGCGGCCGCGATTGTCGTAATCAGACGATTCTGCGAAGGGACCGGAGTTTCCCCCGTATGCTGTAGCATGAAACAGCCGGTCCCATAAGTCGTTTTCGTTTCACCTTGCTTTACGCAAAGCTGACCGAATAACGCCGCCTGCTGGTCTCCAGCAATTCCCGCGATCGGAATCTCTGAATCAAAAACATTCGCAGACACGTTGGCACACAAACAACTCGATTCGCAAACGTCGGGTAACAAACTGCGCGGGACATTAAACAGCCGCAACAATTCGTCATCCCACTGACGAGTGTGAATATTAAACAGCAACGTCCGTGACGCGTTGGTCACATCAGTCAGGTGCTTCGATCCATTGGTCAGATTCCAGACCAGCCAACTGTCGACCGTACCGAACGCCAGCCGCCCCGCTTCCGCCCGACTTCTGGCACCGGAAACATTGTCGAGTATCCAGGTAATTTTTGTCGCCGAAAAATAAGGATCGAGCACCAGCCCCGTTCGTTCACGGACGATTGTTTCGCCACCCTCTTTTCGCAATCGTTCGCAGGCCGACGCCGTTCTCCGATCCTGCCACACGATGGCACGACCGATCGGCCGTCCCGAATCACGATCCCAGACAACGGTCGTTTCACGCTGGTTCGTAATTCCCACGGCCGCCAGATCGCGGCTGCTCAGGCCCGTTTTCTCAATTACGTCGCGAGCAACGCGAAGTTGAGCCGTCCAGATTTCGTCAGCGTCATGTTCAACCCAACCTGGTTGAGGATAGTACTGTTCGAACTCCTGTTGAGCGATTCCGCGAACAGTACCGGTCTCATCAAAGATGACCGCTCGGCAACTCGTCGTCCCTTCATCCAGAGCAAGTATGTAAGGCATCGCAAAATCCGCTAATAGGAAATGTTCAAACAGCGAAAACTTATTAGTTGTGCATCCAGAAAGGAACGGTAACACCTCATCACCGCTAAAAATGTGGGTGCCACTCAACGCGGGTAACGATTGTCGCTGATTCGAAAGAAGTCTTGATGCGAACAGCAGCTATGCTGTCAGATGTGTGTTCTCACGCATACATCCCCTTGAGGAAAGGAATCCTCTTATGTCGCATCAAGACGATGACCATCTTCGCAAGAATATTGCCACATTCAAAGCCATCCTCGACATCGCTGTTCCAGAAAGTGTTTCTTCATTTGTCCGCCAAGAGAACGCGATTCTCGATCCTGCTGGCCAGCGTGCGCGATGGATACGAACGCTCCACCGCTTGTGTTGAGTCTGTTTCAAATTCACGAGGGCAAGAAGGCGATCTTCCTGGTCACCAATGAACTCGACATGGATGACGCAACCGCGAGCAGGCTGTACGCCGCACGATGGAAGATCGAAATGTTCTTTCGAACCGTAAAGCAGACGTGCGAACAGGCCAAGCTGCACTGCCTGCGGCCCGAGAATGTACTGACCGAACTCAACTGGAACCTGCTTGGCACTTGGTACGCGCTTTTCACGGGGAAACAAGCCCTGTTGGACGAAGGCGTTCCACTGAACGAGTTGAGTCCTGTAAAGGTCATGTCCGCTTTCACGGAAGTGGTCGCATCAATTCACAGACATGCCACGGGGATCCCACTGTTCAGCCAACAATTGGCGAACGCGATCCTAAACGACGAGTCCAACCGAACGAGCAGTAAAGCCAGTCGCAACTATCCCGCAAAGAAAAAACACCGAAGCTGCGGCGAACCAATCATTAACTACCCAACCGAAGAACAACGACAAAAGGCAAAATCACTCGGAATCTAGAAATCGTTACCCGCGTTGGGTGCCACTGGCGTGCGTCTTCGCTCGCCAGTGCTCTTTTGCCTTCCAACAACGAAACAAAAAAGATCTGACGTTGTCTGTTTTTGCACGATTTGTTAACAGACGCTTTCCAAATCTCTCGCCTGTACACATCTCGTTGCTCAAATTCCTTTCGCCGCAAACGGATTTCCCTTATGCGACTGACACTTCTGTTGGCGTTGATCGCCTTTTTGCCAATTGTTTCCGTCGCTGAGGATTTTGCGCTCGGTGACAAGGTCTTTGTTAAATCCGGTGCAGAAGCGAAGAACAACAACGATGTCATAATTGACAATGAGTTGATTCGAGAACCGGCGATTGTGGAGGATCAGCAAGGCGATTTGATCTGGCTGGGGCGAGGCTGGGTCCACGACACGGACCTCATCAAGGCTTCGGACGCCGCAGGCAATTTCTCGGATCTCATTCGTATTTCACCCGAGAATTCATCACTCCGACGACGTCGTTCTGTCGTTTTGTCTGAGAATCGAAAACTTCAGGAAGCGCTTGATGATTGTCATGAAGCGATCCGGCTTGACCCTCAAGATGCCCGAAATTACATCGCTCGCGGCTCGGTCTGGAGTCTCATGCATGAACTCGACAAAGCCATGAACGATTTTGATCAAGCGATTGTTCTTGATCCCTTGAATCCAAACGGATTCATCGGTCGTAGCGAGATCTGGGATAAAAAAGGTGAACCAAAACCGTCGTTAAACGACCTTGATGAAGCGATCCGTCTCGATCCGAACGACGCATTCGCGTTTCAACGTCGAAGCCTTGTGTTAGCTAAGTCCAAGGAATTTAAAAAGGGACTTCTGGATTGCAACAAGGCCATACAACTTGATGCGAAGAACGCCGAGTCTTACTCCTTACGCGGATTTATTTGGGCAAAAAAGCAGGATTTTGTACAAGCCGAAAAGGATCATGACCAATCCATCCGACTGAATCCTCAATCGGCAAATAGCTATGGCCGTCGGGCGACGATGTGGCTGATGCAAGGCAAAATGGATAAAGGATTATCGGATGTGAATCGAGCGATGGAACTTGATCCGTATTCGGCGGCGCACGTCACGCTTCGTGCTAAGGCAATGATCGCTCAAAAGAACAATGACAACGCAATTATCGACCTTTACAACGCGATTCAGCTCAATCCTCATTTTTCGGAAGCATATAACTGCCGTGGATTGATTCGACTGATGAAAGAGGGGGAACACGAACTCGCATTTGATGACCTTTCGAAAGCTGTCGAACTTGATCCATCAAATTCTACGGCCCACCTCAATCGGGGCGCTTTCTGGATGAAGAAGGGTGACATGGAAAAGGCACTGATTGATCTCAATGAATCGATACGCCTTGATCCCCAGATCATCGCGGCTTATTCCAATCGAGCGTTTGTGAGAGCATCGCAAAAGGACTTTGAAAACGCGTTGCTCGATCTCGCTACGGCACTTGAAACGAATCCGCAAGACGCCGATGCATTTGCGATGCGCGGGCTCGTTTATCTTGGGATGCACGATCCCGAAGATGCTCTGAAAGACTTGAATGAAGCGATCAAGATCAATCGGAACCACCCGTCCGCCTACATCAATCGTGGGTGGGCTTGGACAGAAAAAGGAAATCTCGATAAGGCGATTCAGGACTATACAGACGCCATTCGGCTGAATCCCGAAAATCATAAGGCTTACCATAATCGTGGATACTGTTGGTTTGAAAAAGGAGAATTCGAACGTGCGAATTCTGACCTGGAAATGGCAATCAAACTCAATCCGAAAGATATACTAAACTTCAAAACGTTCGCATGGTTTCGCGCAACCTGTCCCGATGACCAATATCGCAATGGTCAACAAGCCCTGGACTATGCCACCAAAGCCTGCGAATTGACGAAATGGAAAAATGGCGTTTACATCATGACGCTCGCCGCCGCACATGCAGAACTGGGCGACTTCGACAATGCGGTGACGTGGGGTGAAAAAGCCATCGAATTGATCGAGGAGGACAAGTACAAAAAGGAAGGTCAAACCTGCCTGGCGTTCTTCCGGTCCAAACAACCTTACCGAAAGACGGTTGCGAGTAAACAGCCTGAATCCGTCATTGAAGAATTCGATTTCTCGAAAGAAGATGAGCCAACCGCTGCCGCTGAGCCTGCTGAAACGAATTTGAATAATTTGAATCCAGCGTCAGACGGTTGGGACGATTCAACGGACGACGCCAGTCCGATTGCGAAAGCAGATCCCTGGATGGGCAAAAGAGTTTTCCTGAAGCCGAATTCTGAAGTGAAGCATGACGACGTGACTGTGAGCGTCGCAAGAATTCCACTCCCCGCAGTTGTCGTAAAGGTTGTCGACGATCGTCTTTGGTTGGAAAGCGGGTCGGTTTACAAGAGCGACGTAATGCTCGTGGATGAAGCTTTAGGATTTTATGCCGAGCAAATCCGTGCTGAACCGACGCGGGCTTCGGCCTGGTTTTGTCATGGCGAGGCATATCGAGAAAACGGTAATTTCGACAAAGCGATCATTGATTACAGCGAAGCAATCAGGCTGGATGCCAATTACGCGGCGGCCTATGCAGCTCGCGGTCGAGTATGGTTCAAGCAGCAGCAAGTTGACAAAGCCTTGAGTGATTTCAACCATTCCCTTCGGATCGATCCAAAAGACGCAACTGTGCTTGGTGATCGCGGTGAGATCTTCGAAATGAAGGGGGAGATTGTCGCAGCCCTCAAGGACTACACCGAAGCCATTCAGCTTGACCCGAATCATGCGCGAGCACACATCGGTCGGGGTGAGATCTTCCTGAAACAAAACGAGCTTGATCAGGCGATGGCTGATTTGGATCAAGCGATTCACCTGGCCCCCGGTAACGTCGATGCCTATGTTCTTCGAGGCCGGGTCTGGATTCAGAAAAAGGCCCCGAATAAGGCGATCAAAGATTTCAACGATGCCATCAGGCTCGATCCGGTGAATTCGATGGCGTATTGCTATCGCGGCCAAGCCTGGGGAATGACAAATTCAGGTAATAATTTCAATTACGCTATTGAACACACGACCAAAGCGATCAGCCTTAATCCCCAAAATGCATTGGCCTATTTTGTTCGCGGTCAAAACCGGACGAAAAACAAAGAATTGAGCCAGGGGTTTGATGATATTAACAATGCGATCAAGCTCGACCCTTCGATTCCGGACCTGTATCTGAATCGTGGAAAGATCTGGAAAGAAAGAGGCGAACTGAAAAAAGCGATGGCCGACTTTGAACAGGCAATCAGCGCTGATCCAGTCAGTGCTCCAGCCTATCTGCATCGAGGGATCTGTTGGCACGAACTGGGTGAATTTGGAAAAGCGATCACGGACCTTGTAAACAGTTTGCGACTAGACAACTCCGACGCCGCAACCTGGAATCAAATAGCCTGGCTAAGGGCGACATGCCCCGAAGAACACTTCCGCAACGGCCAGCAAGCCATCGAATACGCCACGAAAGCGTGCGAATTAACGGGGTTCGGAAACTTGCGGATGCTGGACACGCTGGGTGCTGCCTGCGCGGAAGCGGGAGATTTCCAAAACGCCGTGAAATGGCAACGGCAAGCCAAAGGCCTTTGCACTGACCCAAAAAGCCGCGAAACCGTAGCAGTCGGATATCGCCTGGAATTATACAAATTTTTCAAAAGTCCCTATCGTGAACCGGTCAAGAAACAGCTCGCGGCACAACCAAAATGATAATGAATCTCATTTTCCAACAAGAAACATCAGTTTTTCGAGGGTCACCCTTGTTGTGCAAAGGTGTCTGAAGACCTGCGCACAACAAGTCGGCTGAATTCGGTGTGCCACTGGCGTGCGTCTTCGCTCGCCAGTGCTCTTGTTATACTTCGATGAAATGAGAAGTCACTGGCGGCTCAAAGCAGCCGCCAGTGGCACCCATTTTCACAGCTGTCTTGGTGGTTCAAGGCGCTGCCGGTTCCTTTGGCGCGGGTGTTCTCGTTTGCAGAGCTACATCGAAACCCCAGGCACCGAGACTTTGAATACGAACTGATGTGGGTGATTTACAGTCGTATTGCATTAGACCGTCTGCCGTCGATTGCAAGGGATCAACAGGCCACGAATCGATGTAGTCTGGTAACAGAGCGGATGTCTCGGCAGGAAATTCGCCGTGTTCACGGAAATAGATCTGTGCGGCCAAAACCAGTTCCAAACCGACTCTGCGAGCTCGATCGCGTTTGATCGCCAGGTCAAACTGTGAAAACGAGACCATGACATATTTTGCGACAGTCGACCGTTGAACCGCTCGTTCGATCGCGGCTGGCGGAAACGACTGAGATGAAATTTCTCCCGGCGGTATGAAGAGTCCAACGGTCGGCGTTTCCGCCATGAGGCTGCGTTCGGAAAGCGGTTTATCGATTTCTCGCAATTGATTGATCAGGACATGAGTGACCGCCCGACGGGCAACCTCGGGTTCCCCCATGAACCACAAAAAGGCCTCCATTCCCGTCGAGGCATACGGCTCGAATTTCTCGTATTTTTCGGTGAGCCCTGTCTCTTTGCACCAACCGGCCTGAGATAACGAATGGATTGTCGACAGGTATTCATTTTTCAATGCGTTCGACGACGGTTGAAAATTCTGATTGACGGCTCTGACCTGTTTCAGCACGTGGCGTACTTCCTCGGCCGTGATTCGCGAGTCTTCGGACCATCTAACCATTCTTTCCGTCGCCACACCATACATCGCGACGCCGACCAGCGTTTGAACGACGCAACCGTGACGACGCGAAAGTTCACTACTGCGCAAGACTGCCAGATAGAGTTCCGCCGCTTCGAACAGACGGCCCTCTGATTCGAGCCGCATCGCGTCACACTGAGTCAATCGAGTGAAATTTCGCAATTGTTGAACGGTGGGCAGCATTGTGGAGAATTTCATATCACTCGGCGATACATATCACGCGTCGGTACATTCGGTACCGCTAAGCCAGAACTGCATCGCTTCGTGATGGTCGATCAGCCATTGCTTCAGCGAATCTGTTGCGACAGACCAGCCGTTCGCCATCACCGCATCGTAGTCGGCCCATGGAATCTCTTTGTTCCTGGATTTGTAATCGGACTCAACGGCCTCTTTCAGGCGAGTTGCTTCAGAGAAATAATCAAATGCATTTTGACCAGGCTCGATCTCGATATGACAGAATTCGTCGACGTCGAATGGAACAGGGGCGGGGGGAACTTTGGACAAACACCAGAAGCGAATCAGCAACGGCGAAATCACGAGGAATGAGACGATCAGATTTCGCCAGAAATGGAACGAGCGAAGAAATGACCATCGACCAGCTTGCGGAGCCAATCCAGGTCCTGATTCTTCTGTCGACATGAAAAAAATTGCCTTATCATTTCGTGAAGCGAAGGAGTCATGACAGTGTGTCATTTGTCTGGTCGGTCGTCAATTGGAAGGGAACGAGAAAAGCCATACCGAACCTGAAGAGCTTTTCTGTGTCATTCGGTGATCCTGGTTCGAATTTCGTGAATTTTGTCCATTTCGTGGTTAAAAATCTTTTGTTGTATTCCACATTGTTCGAAACATCGTTTAAAGCCATGATTGTCTCTGTTGATTTCGGTGTTAAGGATCATCTGGGCGGCGGACAAAACTTTTCAGGTGAGTATTATGGATGACATTTTTCAGCAGGCCGCCGACGCGATTCGGACGGCGGATGCTCTTTTGATCGGGGCGGGCGCCGGGATGGGAGTTGATTCCGGGTTGCCTGATTTTCGCGGACCGGAAGGGTTCTGGAAGGCCTATCCCCCATTTCGAGGCCGGTCATTCTCTGAGATTTCCACTCCGCACTGGTTTCAAACCGATCCGGCGCTTGCCTGGGGATTCTTCGGCCACCGATTGAAATTGTACCGGACGGCGATCCCACATCGGGGTTTTGAAATCCTTCGTCGATGGAGCGAGCGGCCCGAGTTTGGTGCGTTTGTCTTCACCACGAATGTTGATGGACAATTTCAAAAGGGAGGATTCCCTGAAGACCGGATAATCGAGTACCACGGATCGATCCATCACCTGCAGTGCAGTCAGTCATGCGACCAGTCAGTCTGGTCGTCCGAGGAAGTAGAGATCGCAGTTGACGAAGTGAACATTCGTACGACATCCGAGTTTCCTCGCTGTCCGAACTGCGGTTCGATCGCTCGACCGAATATTCTGATGTTCGATGACTGGGAGTTTCATCAGACCCGGCACAAGGTTCAGTACGCGGCCTACCAGAACTGGCTCTGTCAGGTGAAAGGAACGCGGATCGTCGCGATTGAAATGGGAGCAGGACTGGCCATCCCGACGGTCAGGAATGAATGCGAGAAGCAGGGATTGATCCTGATCAGGATCAATCCCCGTGAGGCCGAAACGCCAGAACACGGTATCTCACTTCCCTTCGGGTCACTGGATGCGTTAGCGGCAATCGACTCGCGACTGACGTCTGATCGATAAGATGCACGCGTCTATTTGATTTCGCTCGTTGCATACCGAGATTGATTCCACAACTCTATGATGTGGGGGTGACCTTCAAGCGAGAGACTGTCTTTTGGCAGGAGATCGAATCGTGACAGTGATTGGAATCTGCCCAACGGTCGATTTCGCGTTTAAGCTGCTGTTTGGCAGTCCCGAACATACGCGGATCACGATTCATTTTTTGAATGCGATTCTTGGACAAGCTTTTCAGATCACGGCCATCACGATTCGTAATCCGTTTCTGGGTAAGGCAACCGAAGACGACAAGCTTTCGATTTTGGATATTCTAGCAAGCGATGACCGTGGCCGGATCATTAACATCGAGATTCAGACGACCGTTCCTGCCGGGATGCACCAGCGTTTGACCTATTATGTTTCGTCGCTGTATTCAGAACAGTTGACGCAAGGTGTGAACTACACCTCGCTGCATCCGGCAATCAGCATCTGTGTGCTGACGAAGCCGATGTACCCGGAAGACTTACGACTGCATTTGGATTTTCGCCTTCGCGATACATCGGGGTTATTGCTGACTGATGACTTGCAAGTTCACCTTTTGCAGTTGTCAAAACTGACCGTGACAGCGCAAAATGTGGCAGAAGCCAGTCCGATAGTGAAATGGGCCTATTTTCTAGTCAACGCCGAGAATATGACGCTGGACGATGTTCGACGATTTTTTCCCGAAATCGAATTCGCCGAAGCGGCAGGAGTCCTGAACATGATTTCGCAAAATCCCGAGCAACGGCAACTTTACGAAGCGCGACTGAAGTTCCAGCGTGATGAGGCTGCGCGTCTTGAGGGTGCGATCAATGAAGGGATTGAAAAAGGGATTAGTCAGGGGATTCCTCTGGGGATCAGCCAGGGGATCAGCCAGGGGATCAGCCAAGGGATCAGCCAAGGGATCAGCCAAGGCCGAGTCTTGGGACACCAGGAAGGACTGCGAGAGGGGATCGAGAAAGGGACTCTCATTGGGCGGATCACGACACTACAAGAACTATTGGGTGTTGTTGAACCGACTGCGGATGAATTGATTAGCTTCAGCGAATCGCAGTTGTCGGAGTTGGCCGAGCGCTTAAAGCGTCAGTTGAGAACACGCGGCGAGTAACGTTGAGAAATTGAACGTTAAAAATGATCTCTCGTGTTTTTCCATTTTTATCGCGACAAATCTTTCGACAACGGTTATCCCTGTCGACATGCGGACTCGGATCACTGTTTTCACTCGTTTGTGGTTTTGCTTTTGCCGACGATTCTTCTAGTCCGCTGGAGTTATTGGAAACACATTGCGTCCGGTGTCATGGTGGGGCCAATATTAAAGGGGGGCTTGACCTCACAACCCGCGAGGGGTTGTTGCGTGGCGGCGAGAGCGGCGCAACTGTTGTCCCTGGTGATCCTGATTCCAGTTTGTTGCTGCAGACAATCCAGCACGAACATGAACCGTTCATGCCTTATAAAGAAGGCAAACTTTCGGCAGCATCAATCGATCAACTCGCTACCTGGATCAAGTCTGGTGTACCGTTTAGTCGGCCACTCGATAAGACTTCAGGAAAACGGAAATCGGATGCGGGATTCGTGCTGACCAATGTCGATCGGGCGCATTGGGCATTTCAACCGATTGCACATGTCCAACCCTCGGCCATCCCACAACCGGCATCCGTCTGTGAGAATGCGATTGATCAATTCATTCTCGACAAGCTCACGTCAGTCGGCTTGAGACTCGCACCAACCGTCAGTCGCACCGTTTTCATTCGACGCGTCACATTCGATCTGATCGGGTTACCGCCGACTCCTGCCGAAATCGATGATTTCGTCGACAATCCCTCTCCGTGCGCAGAAGAAGAATTAATCGACCGACTTCTGGCTTCACCGCATTACGGTGAGAGATGGGGACGACATTGGCTGGATCTGGCCCGTTACGCCGAGTCGGACGGATTTGAGCATGATGCCATTCGACCTCATGCCTGGCGCTATCGCGATTATGTCATTCAGTCGCTGAATGACGATAAGCCTTACGATCGATTTATCCGTGAACAAATCGCGGGTGACGAATTGTGGCCTGACGATGCTGAGGCGATTACGGCCACGGGATTTCATCTTTTGGGACCCGACATGGTCGATAGCTCGGACCAGATCCAGCGGCGACATAACACATTGAATGATATGACCGATACGACGGCACTCGTCTTTCTTGGTCTCACCTTCGGCTGTGCTCGCTGTCACGATCACAAGTTTGAACCACTTTCTCAGCGCGATTATTACGGTTTCCAGGCGTTCTTCACGTCGGCGAAATTCAACCGCGAGAAATCAATTGCCACCCCCGCACATCGTGAGGCATACGCGGTTGCCACGCGTGAATACAACTCACATCCCAAATTGCAGGAATTGAATGCGATTGAAACGGCAGCGCGGCAAAAACTGTTCGAACAAAAAGTGGCCCTGCTTCCCGCCGAAGCTTCGGCCGCGCATCGGACGCCACCAGAACAACGGACAGCCGAGCAATCGAACCTCGTGCTTGAAACAGAAGCCAAGGTAAAGGTATCAGACAAGGAAATCTCGTCGGCTTTGACGGTAGAAGAAAAACAACGGCAAGCTGATATTCGCAAAGAGATCGAGAAGCTACCAAAACCCCCTGCCCTGCCTGTCGCCATGGCGATCGAGTCTGCTAAGGGTTCGAAAGCAAAAACGTTTTTGCTGAATCGTGGCGACTACAATCAGCCTGGTGATGAAGTCACACCGGGTTTCCCGCAAGTGTTAACGGAGCGGTCGTGGCTTGAAGCGGGAACATCGAAAACCAGTGCGGGGGCTGCCAGTAATCAAGAGTGTGGACGCGTTGACGAATCATTACAAGGAACCAACCGTGTGAATCTGGCGAACTGGATCGCTTCGGCAGAAAACCCGTTAACGGCAAGAGTCATGGTCAATCGGATCTGGCAACACCATTTCGGACAGGCTCTCGTTTCGACGCCGAGCGATTTCGGCACCCACGGGCAAGCGACGTCGCACCCATTGATGCTTGACTGGCTTGCCAGTGACTTTATCGCACAGGATTGGAGCATCAAGCAGATGCATCGGCGGATGCTGACATCGGCAACGTATCGTCAGGTTTCCACTCGTGAAAGGAATCCCCACTCTAACGTTGCCACTGTGTCGATTCCTTCATCAACAACAAACAAGCAAAATGCGACTTGGGCTAAAGGAAGCCAACTCGATCCCGAAAATCGGCTGTACTGGCGGATGAATCGTATCCGACTGGAAGGTGAGGTAATTCGCGATAGTTTGCTGGCGATCAGCGGCCAGTTGAATTCATCGATGTATGGTCCAGGAGTCTCACCGCCCATCCCGAAAGAACTCTTTGTGGGTGCACAGGGTTGGACTGTCAGTGAACCGAAATCCCAACATTCTCGCCGAAGTATTTTCGTTTTTGTTCGGCGAAATCTCCGCTTCCCCTTTCTCGAAGTCTTCGACGCGCCTGACAACAATCTCAGTTGTGCGATGCGCGAACGGAGTACCACCGCACCGCAATCGCTGACGCTGCTCAATTCGACCGAGGTTACGACGGCGGCAAAAGTGACCGCCAGCCGTCTCAAGTTCGATTCGACTACCACTCAGCAGCAGATTGAATCCGCCTATCGACTGACGCTCGGTCGCGAACCAACCGCCAGCGAACAGATCCTGGTTCAGAAGTTTTTGATCAACTCGCCGTTAGACGAATTCTGTCGAGCACTCTTTAATCTGAACGAGTTTGTGTATGTCGAATGAGTTTCCGCTGAACAAAGCTCTCCAATCGTGTTTGCCTGGTGTCGATATCCTGACACGTTCGCGTCGCGCGTTCCTTCGTCGCACGGGGGTTGGGCTTGGTGCCATCGCACTGGCGTCGTTATTTGGGCAGCATACGCCACTTGTTTCGGCTGCCTTGCCAACTTCGAATCCCCTCGCACCCAAACAGCCGCATTTTCCCTGCAAGGCAGAGCGAGTCATCTTTTTATTCATGTCGGGCGGACCGAGCCATGTTGACCTGTTCGACCCCAAACCCGAATTGATCAGGCTGGGTGGCCAGCCGATTCCTGAATCGTTTGGCCACTTCAAAACGCGGCGAACGGTCGCGAAGAACCAGCTTCTGCCGCCACGTCGCTCTTATGCGAAACACGGCGAATGCGGGATGGAGATTTCGAGCTTTTTACCGAATATTGCCGAGCAAGCTGATGACCTGTGTTTACTGCGAGGCTGCTATGGTGACAGTGTGACTCATCCCGAGTCCGTTTATTTAATGAACACCGGCACGATTCTAATGGGCAAACCAAGTCTCGGCGCCTGGGCCACGTACGGGTTGGGGACCGAAAACCAGAACATGCCCGCGTTTGTCGTCATGCCCGATCCAGCAGGATGGGTTAAGGGAGGCGCACCTGCGTGGGGTAACGGATTCCTGCCCGCGACGTATCAGGGAACGATTCTGCGCGGCGGTTCACAGCCGATTTTGAATCTCAACCGCCCCAGCGACGTGAGCCCGCAACAACAGCTTGCTACGGTTAACCTGATCAACCAACTGAATGGCGAACATCTTCCCGCAGACGAAGAAAGTTCGGAATTAACAGCTCGCATTGCTGCCTACGAATTGGCGTTTCGCATGCAATCTCATGCCCCCGAAGTGGTCGACATTTCGCAAGAGACCGAAGCCACAAGTGAACTTTATGGATTGAACCACAAAACGACTGCAGAATTTGGTCGGCGATGTCTGTTCGCACGTCGGATGCTCGAACGTGGTGTGCGGTTTGTCGAGCTTTACTGCGGTGACACAAACGGCTGGGATGCTCATAGCGATGTTGACGGCAACCATACGGCTCTTTGTGCCCAAAGCGACCTGCCCGTAGCAGGATTACTCAAGGATTTGAAACAACGCGGCTTGCTTGATTCGACGCTTGTGATCTGGGGTGGTGAGTTTGGTCGGATGCCCATGAGTGAGGGTTCGAACGGTCGCGATCATAACCCGCACGGGTTCTCGATGTGGCTGGCTGGCGGAGGCGTCAAAGGCGGTCAGGTCATCGGTGCAACGGACGACGTGGGTCTTCGTGCGGTCGAAGATCGAATGCATCCTCACGACATTCACGCCACGATTCTGCATCTACTGGGACTTGATCACACTCGCCTGACGTTTCGTCATAATGGTCGGAATGAACGGCTGACGGATATCGCCGGGAATGTGATTCGAAAGGCCTTGGCGTAAAGGGAGCGAAGAGGAGGTGGGGCGTTGTCGAACGCTATCCGGATCGCAACGAAATCGTTTAACCGCGCCTCGAAGAGAAGCGGGCGACACGGAGTTTGAGGCGAACACCGAGGTGTCATTTCTCGTTTGGCTTTTGTAATTGCAGGCACCGAGACGCCCAAAGAGATCGGCTGAACTCGATCCGCCTGCGCCGATGGCTGCGGGTTAAACTAAGAATTTCCGATGGTGATTTTTGAACTGCACGGGCTGAAGCCCATGCTACGGAAGAGTGCGTCGACCCGTCATGATCCATTGATAAATCAGTTTTCGAAGCGGCGCCAGGGTCAGGCCGTCCATGAGCACGCTTCCGATTCGACCCAGGATGCCACTTGATAACAGCTTCCAATCGGACATCTTGTCGATGACATAGAAGAACACGGGGGTCAGGAAGATTCCGAAAATGGTGACTCCTAACATCCCGCTGAATACGGCGGTACCGAGTGCCTGACGCATTTCCGCACCTGCCCCGCGTGCGATGACCAGCGGGACAACTCCCAAAATAAATGCGAACGATGTCATCAGGATCGGTCGCAATCGTAATTCGCATGCCTGCAGCGTTGCCTCACGGCGTTCGACCTTTTCTTCACGTTTGAATTTGGCAAACTCGACAATCAGAATTGCATTTTTGCAGGCGAGACCGATCAAGACGATGAATCCAATCTGGGTAAAAAGGTTGATATCCATTTTCCCAATGGCCACGCCCGTGATCGAACTTAGGACACACATAGGCACGACAAGAATAACCGCCAACGGAAGTGCCCAGCTTTCATAAAGGGCGGCGAGAACCAGAAACACGAACATCACGGATAACCCGAATACCTGCATTCCTGTATTTCGGACCAGTTGTTCCAAGTATGTGATTTCCGTCCATTCGAACGACATCGATTCCGGCAGATAACGTTTACAGACGGCTTCTACTTGTTGCTTGGCCTGACCACTACTGACACCGGGTTTGCTGGTTCCATTGATGGCCGCGGCGGGATACATGTTGTATCGTGTCAGCACCAAGGGGGAGCTGATCTCACGTACTGAAGCGATCGCTCCGATCGGCACCATTTCGCCCAGTCGATTACGAACTCGCAGTTTTACCACGTCGTTAATCTGATCGCGGAACTGAGCATCCGCCTGGACAACGACTTGCCATGTTCGGCCAAACCGATTGAAGTTGTTGACATAACGCGAACCTAAATAGGCCTGCAGCGTTCCGAATACATCACTCAGATTTATCCCCTGCGTGAGGCATTCTTTCCGATTGATATCAACGAATAGCTGAGGCGAGTTGGCGTTGAAGACGGTAAACATGCCGGCCAGGCCCGGTTCCTTGTTTCCCATCATCACAACGTTGTCGGTCTCTTTTTGAAGTGCCTGCAGGCCCGCCTCGCCACGATCTTCGATCATCAATTTGTATCCCCCGGCACGGCCGAGTCCGTTCACAGCCGGGGCAGGAAACACATTAATAATGGCTTCCGGGATTTCTGCGGCAATACGTTGATTAAGCTTCTTAAGAATGCTGAACGCCGATTTGTCGGGTGTGCGGCGTTCATCGAATTGATCCAGGATGATGAACATCGTCCCAAAATTTGAACCGTATGCGCTGAGAACAAACGCGTTTCCGGCGACCGAATTCACGTGATGAACGCCCGGTGTCGAAAGAGCGATCGACTCGATCTTTGATACGACCTTTCTTGTTCGCAGTGCCGAGGAAGAATCTGGAAGCTGAACGGCAGCGAGAAAATATCCTTTATCCTGCGAGGGGATGAACCCACTTGGCAATTGTTTGTATCCCCAGTATGTCAGCCCCAGCAGTCCCACGTAAGCAATCAGGACAAGTCCGGGGACTCGCAGCATCCGTCCGACGAGTGAGAGATAAGCTTTTGTCGAAATACGAAAAACGTAATTGAAAAGCCAGAAAAACCAGCCGAAAAAGAAATCGATCAACAAGGTCAGCCAGTCACGCTTTGCGGATTTCGGCTGCAGCATCAGAGCGGCCAGCGCCGGACTGAGCGTCAGAGAATTGAAGGTTGAAATAATCGTGGAAATCGCGATCGTTAGCGCGAATTGCCGAAAGAACAGGCCGACAATTCCGCCAAAGAACGCACAGGGGATGAATACGGCGCTTAACACCAGCCCGACCGCGATGACCGGTCCAGAAACTTCCTGCATCGCCCAAATTGCGGCTTCACGCGGGGCGAGTCCTTTTTCGATGTAATGCTCGACCGCTTCGACAACGACGATGGCGTCATCGACGACGATCCCGATCGCAAGAACCAGCCCGAAGAGAGTCAGATTATTAATACTGAATCCGGTCATCGACATCGCCGCGAATGTTCCAATGATCGCCACGGGAACTGCGATCAACGGAATTAATGCCGCTCGCCATCCTTGAAGGAATACGAGAACGACAATTGCCACGATGATAATCGCGTCTCGCAAGGTTTTGATTACTTCAAAAATTGACTCCCGAATGAACGGGGTCGTATCGTATCCAATCTCATATTCGACTCCCTCGGGGAAATCTTTCCTCAACTCATCCATTTTCGCTTTGACCATATCGGCGGTTTTCAGTGCGTTGGCATCAGGCAGCTGAAAGATTGCCAGACCGATTGTCGGCTTTCCGTCGAATGTATTCGTGATGTCCTCTGACCGCGAACCGAGTTCGACCCTTCCGATATCGCCGATTGAGAGCAGATCTCCACCTGGGTCAGACCGAATGACGACTTGTTCGAATTCTTCGACCGTTGTTAAACGCCCGAGAACATCCAATGGCATCTCGTGAGCAGCAGCACCGCCTCGGGATTTATCCGGCGCCGGGGCCTGTCCAATGTGGCCTGCCGCGACTTCGAGATTTTCTTCGCGTAACGCATCAACGACATCACCCACGGTCAAATTCAACGTCGCCAGTTTGTCAGGATCGACCCAGATCCGCATGCTGTAGTCACGTTGACCAAACAAAAGGACTTCGCTGATCCCGGGCAAGCGAGACAGTTCGTCCCGGACATGCATCAGGGCAAAGTTACTGAGATAGAGCTGATCGTATCGCCGATCTGGTGAGTTAACACTGACCGTCAGCAGAATGTCTGGCGAACGTTTTTTAGTGGTAACTCCCGTTTGCCGGACGACATCAGGCAACTGAGGCATTGCCAGACTGACACGATTCTGCACCATGACTTGAGCAAGATTAAGATTCGTTCCTGTATTAAAAGTTACGGTCAATGTGTAGGAACCGTCGCTGGTACTTTGCGACGACATATACAACATGTTTTCCACACCGTTGACTTGCTGTTCAATCGGGGCCGCGACAGTCTGAGCAACCACCTGCGCACTGGCACCAGGATAATTGCAGTCAACCTGAACGGTCGGTGGAGCAACAGGAGGGTATTGAGCGATCGCCAGCCCAAAGAACGCAATCCCTCCGGCCAGTACGATCAGAATTGACAATACGCTGGCGAAGATTGGTCGGTCGATAAAAAACCGCGAAAACATAAGGGAACTCGTTAAGAGAACATCGCGACGATTTCATCGAGCCACTCGGCCGCAGCGAGATCACCGTTTCGATTTTGGCAGTTCAAACGCCAGCAGAAGTTTATGGCGTTGATGTGCCGCCGGTTGTGGCTTTTGCTTCAAGTGTTGCTTTCGAATCGGACGAGGCGGGAATCTTTGGTACGGCATCTAAAGACTTCTCGTTTTTATTGTCTTTGGTTTCCCGTTGTTTTGCCTGGACTTTGCTACCCGACCGAATACGTTGCAATCCCGATACAATGACTTTGTCTTTAGGGCTGAGTCCTTCCTCAATCACTCGTCGACCTTCTTTCAACATGCCGATTTTTACCCGCCGCGAAGCAACTTTATCTTCGTCTTCCAATACGTAGACAAAACGCTGCCCCTGGTCAGAGCCCAGCGATTCTTCAGGAACCAGAATTGCTGGATGAGGGTTGCCAATTGGGACGTGCAGGCGAATGAACATCCCCGGTGTCAGTAACAAGCTGTCGTTCTCAACAGTCGCTCGCAACCGCAGTGTCCCTGTTGTGGTTGAGATATGGTTATCCAGGAAATCGATTTCTCCCTTGCGTAGAAATTCTGTTTCATCGGCAAGCGCAAACGTGACCTGATATTTCGAGTCACGCGGCGACGGGATTTTGCCTTCACGGATCAATCGTTCCACTTTCAGGATCGTCCGTTCGTCGATGTCGAAGTACGCATAAATGGGATTCAAAGACATGACGGTCACGAGCGGTGTATCATCTGCTTTGATTAAGTTTCCGGGATCGACAAGACGCCGACTGATTCTCCCTGAAATCGGCGACGTAATCTTTGTGAAGTCACGGTTAAGTGCGGCTAAACGCTGACTCGCTTCCAACGCCTCAAGCGCTGCTTCAGCTTCCGAGCGATCCGCTGAAATCAGATCGAGTTCTTCTTGCGTAGTGTTCTTGGTGAGGAACAATTTGCGAGCACGTTCTTCCTGGCGTTTTAACCGTTCGAATCGAGCTTTCGCTTGAGTGACACTCGCCGTTGCACGTGCAAGTTCCGCTTCATATGGCCTCGCGTCAATCTGAAACAGCAGTTGGCCTTCCTGGACGTTCACTCCGTCAACAAAAAAGGTCTTATCGAGATATCCACTCACGCGTGACCGGATTTCAACAGATTCTCTCGCCACCAGACGACCAGTCGTTTCTTCAAATTCCTGGACATCTTCCGCGTCAGGAAAGTCGAACGTCACCTCGGGCAGTTTCGGTGCCACAGCAGGAGGTGCGGCTTTCTGGCAGCCGCTGATTAGACCGACCGCCAACAGGCCGGTGCCGCAGATGAAGTTCAAACCGAAGCGCGACCGGACGATCGGTCTTGTTGTTATGTCAGCGTCATAATGTGGCATACAGTGAAACCTTGAAACGCCAGTCGTTCAGGCTGGCGTGAGGCAGGAAGTCATGGAGGAAACCAGCGGGTAATTCGGAGGTTTGTCTATCTTAGGTGGTAAAGCCACCGCGCAGCAACTGGAATACGTTTTGACGCCGTTCCTTTTACAACTTACTTTCCCATAAGGAAAAGAAATTGCCACAATAGGAAGAAAAGCTCTGATTTTGCCATTGAGATGACCTGCTTCGCTTTGATCTTCATTATCGATATTGTGCTCGTACAACTATGGCCGAATTTCTTCTTGCTTCGCTATTGTATGTTCTCTTTCTTCAACAGCCGAATGTAGTCGACGCCAACCATATAACCTTTTTCTGCTGTTGGATTGGCACCGATGATTTGAAGTCCGAGCTTGTGTGTTCCTGCGGTCAGTTTTTTCGGACCGTATGAGAGCACGCCTGTTGTCACGACATCGACATCGTAACAGTCGACCGGGCCACCCAAGCCTTCGCCATCGATCATCAGTTGAACGATCCCATAGTCGCGAGCCATCGTCAGTACGACTTCGATGTCATAAGAACCATCGGACACGACAGGGAACTCAAGTTCGAGTCGTGCTCCAGGTCCAGCGCCAGTCCACCACAGATGATCGGTGCCCGACCATTTATCTTTAGGGAAGCCACCCATTCCCTGGCTTGCGGCATTTCCGCCGGTCTTGCCGACGATCTTCATCGCTTCCCCTTCGAGGGCGTTCGGAACTTTTCCGGTTTTCGGATCGATCGGAGCCTTGGGGCCTCGTAGCGAGACCTGGTTGGGAGTTCCAAGATAAGCAATCAGGTCCCGCTGCTCGTTGGGAGTTAACTGATTCAACTGCCCTTCAGGCATCAGCGACAATTCTGACAGGTTTCGGTCATCGATATCGGTTTTTGCTACGACAACCGTGTCATTGATTGTGCGCAAGGTGACCGCACTATCGGTCTCCTTCTGGATCAGGCCCGAGATGACTCGACCGTCATGAGTGGCAATGATTGTCATACGGTAGTCCTTCCCAACGATCGCCGACGGGTCGAGGATGTTCTCGAGCAGGTAATCAAGGTTTGCGCGGTTCGACCCTGTGATATCAGGACCGATTTTGCCCCCTTCGCCAAACAACAGATGGCACGCTGAACAGGTTTTTGCAAACAGTCGGCGACCGTTACTGAGATCTGCTGTCTTTAACTGAGCCGGCGTGAAAGTTGTTTTGTATTTGGCGATGAGTGCCAGCTTATCGCCGGCCGTCGGTCGAATTTCACCCCAAACCGATTTGATCCGTTTGCCGAGCGATTCATCCTTAAATCCGAGCAATTGCTGCACGTGATATGCATGCACATCGGTTCGTGGGACATCGCCCTTTTCAATCGCATCGAACAGTTTTGCCGCGTAGGTCGGCCGTCCGACGAGTGTATTGATAGCGTCTCGTTTTTCGCTGTCCGTCAGTTTTCCGTACCGTGACAAGATCGCAGTCGGAATCTGCAAATTGTCGTACGCGGCCAATGCGCGGATTGCAGAACTTCGCAAAGCCGTATCATCGAGTGCAGCAAGGATCGGTCCAGCGGCTTCGGTATCTCGCCCTTTTACAATCAGTTCGAGCGCCCGCTGACGCTGTTCCAAAGGCGACTTGGAATCAGCCAGGATCGAGCGCATACGAGGCAGGATTCGTTTGTCCCCAAACGCGACCGCAATCTGATCCGCTCCTGTCCGTATCTTAGCGTCGTCACTTTTGAGGAGTTTTTCGTAGGCTGGTGTCCAAGCCGCAGGCTGCGAAATGTTGACTCGTCCTTCAAACGCCTTATTAATTTCGTCGAGAAGCGGCTGGGTCACCGGTTCGGACGATTCCGCCAGCCACGCAACAACCGCATTGAGTGGTTCGTTTGTCGATGCGGCGCGTCGAATGATGAATCGAGAAACTCTTTCGATTCTGGCCGACTTGGCCATCGAGATAGCTCGGACCGGATTGGCTTCGACAAGTGGCTCGATGCCGTACCAGATCACCAGTGGAAGATTATGATCATTTGAATCTTCGCCATGAGCAATTAACGCTTCGGCCAGTGACCAACGTTGATCGAGCGGCAGGCGTTGTAACGCCGAGGCCAAGTAAAGTCGCACGACGGGGGACGGATCGTTTTTTGCTAACTCGGTCATCTTCGACAACAAGGCTGGTGACGTCGTACGATCTTCCAGCTCCAATTGAATTCCCCACGCCCGAAGGTACTCGCTATCGGGCCCCGTCGAGCCAAGTAGCCCATCGGTCAAATCGGGACTGATCCCGTAAAGCGAATGGATCGTCCACAAGATGCGCAACTTTTGAGCGATACCCACCGCTTTGTTGAACTTGGATTTCAGGATCGAAGGAACTTGATCAGGCGTGTCGCCGAGGAACTTTCCCGGTCTCTTTTGAACCTCGGCCAATTGTTCTTGTAACAGGTGGCGAGCCATTCGGACGTACCACTCGTTGGGATGTTCAAGCAGATCAAGCAATCCTTGCAGATTACCGCTGCTGAGTGTCTTCAATGACGTAAGCTGAACGTCCTTTGCGGCCTTGTCAACGTTTCCATAAGCGATGTTGTAAACCCTCCCATTCGTCCGATCCCAGATTTCGGGATTTGTACGGTGACAGGCGTTCTTGTCGTACCAGTCGATCAGATAGACCGAACCATCCGGGCCGTACTTGAGATTAATTCCACGGAACCAACGATCGTTGGCAATCATCAGATCGGGTGCTCGCTTACCGATATAGCCGGAGCCTGAAGGCTCTAATAGACACTCGTTGATCCGGTTTCCGTGGACATTATGCATGAAAATCTGGTTGCGATATTTCGCAGGCCAATTGTCGGCGAGGTAAATCATCGCACCGCAATGGGCGTGGCCGCCTCCTGCGGCAAGTGTATTGGCGGGAGCGTGTGGCTCATGTCCCCACCAGGCGTGATCGGCCAAGTTCCCGACGTAATGTGCGTGGTCGGCAATCGTTTTGATGTCGTCAAAGGTATAGGGATTGAAATGCTGCCCGCCCTGACGGTGATAACGGCCTCCCTGCACCATGTGCCACAAGTGTGGAATCACGCAGGCGGTAATAAACGCCTGACCGCGGTCGTTAAAATCGACACCCCAGGGATTGCTGGTGCCATGTGAAAAGACTTCGAATTGATGCCTGGTCGGGTGGTATCGCCAGACCCCGGCATTCAGCCCCTGTCGTTCTTCATCCTTTGAACCCGGCTTGCCGACTTTTGAATGAGTGAAGACACCATGACACCCATAAAGCCAGCCGTCTGGCCCCCAGATAAATGAATTCAAGGTCTCATGCGTGTCCTGCCAACCGAATCCGTCAAGCAAGACCGTTGCACCTGGTGGAACATCTTTCGGGAACAGCACACCGTTGGGCGGAACGGCGTTCTCGACCTTGTCGGGAACGTCATCGCCATCCCGGTCAGGAATAAACATCAGGTAGGGAGCAGCCCCAACCCAGACTCCGCCAAAACCGAGTTCGAGTCCGCTGACAAGATTCAGTCCTTCGATGAAGATTTTTCTCGATTCGAACGAGCCATCGCCGTCGGAATCTTCGAGAATCACGATCTTGTCTTTTCCTTGTCCGTCTGCCGCGCGATTGGGGTATGTGTACGCTTCAGCAACCCATAAGCGTCCTCGTTTATCGATCGTGAACGCAATTGGCTGATGGACCAGCGGTTCGCCTGCCGCCAACGTCACATGGAACCCGTCAGGTACCGCCATGTTTGCGGCAGCGACTTCAGGCGACAGCCCTTCTGCCATCGCGATCGGTTTCTTCGGCTGAGCGGCTTTCCATTCTGCTTCGGAGATGGTGGCCACAGTCTGGCGCAGAACATGGCAACCCTTCATGCCACCGACGACAATATCGGGATGCTTATCGCCGTTCAGATCACCGACGCTTAATTGTCGACCGACTCCTGATTCCCCGTCGGCAAGGTACGGAAGCCAGGTCACTCCGTCTTTTCCACGTACCAGTTTGAACCAATAGACAACCGCACCAGCATCCCACATCGGGCTGCTTTCGTGGTGCGACCAGTATGTTTTCCCCGTGACAATATCTTTCAGGCCATCACCGTCGATGTCGTGTAAAGCAACGGTATGTAATTCCGTAAACAGAATCCCATAAGGATTGTCATCGGGTTTTTCTCCCATAATCAGGTGTTTTTTGAAACCGATTTGGTCTCCGTCCTTGACTTGTTCGAACCACGCCAAACCAAACGCATGAGCCTGCAAGCTGGTGATGACGTCGTTATCGCCGTCTCCGTCAACGTCGTAGGCGAACATGTCCCCCCCGCCCGCTCCCGTGAACGAATACTTGTGCAGAGTCCACAAAGGCTCACCTTCAAGCGATTTCGGTTGCTGAAGCCAACCGTCTTTGAAGAGCACGTCCTGAAGACCATCTCCATCCACGTCACCGACACCAAGTCCATGTCCGAATGGGGTATCAGCAATCTTTTCGCTGATGACATGCATCGTCTGAAGTGCAAAGGGCTGCTTGGGGTCGAACTTCAGATAACCGAATACGCCATTGCTCGCACAGACCAACTCGGGCGATGAATCGCCAACGAGATTGACGAATTGCGGCGATTCATTTCCAACCTGATCGAAGATTTTGTGTCGTGTCCAATGCATTTCTCGATTTGGTACGCCCGGATTAACAAAGATAAATCCCGGTGTTCCCGGCAAGCCTGCCGTCAGCACGTCGTTCCAGCCATCGCCATTGAAGTCGTGAACCCACGAAAAAAAGTTGTCGGAATATCCACGACGATTTTGCGGCTTGGCGGGATAGATCTCATGCCGTTGAGCGAATTCAGGACCTTCCCACCAGTAGGGACCATGAACAATATCGGGGTTGCCGTCCTTGTTCAGGTCGCCAAAACCAGCCCCTTCCGAAAAATATTCATCGGTTAATTGTTGTCGCTCGAATCGATGAACCTGAAAGTCTTCGGCATCAGCTAGGCAAGACCAAATGGATAAAAAAGCGATAAGAATTGTCAAACGACGCATATTGAGAATCTCGATTGTTGAGGGGAGGATCAGGTCAGGGCAACGCCGCAAGGGAGTTTTCAGGAAGGCATTCCATTTTTAAAATCAACAGACAATCCGTTTTTGCTCCAAGGGTGCTGAATAACTATTTACTTGAGTAATTTACTGATTGCTTCGATCAACACGGCTTCGGCTTCTGGTGCAGTGCGAGAAACAATACTCGTTTCGTAGCCCCCCTGCCCATAAGCAATTGCCGTCCCGATGTAACCCGCTCCATAGTCACCATACCCTGCGCTACAGACAAAACGATCTGGCCGCATTTTCTGTGCCGCGAGTTGGTACTCGATGAAAATTTCTCCCGGGAGGTTCAGGATAACCGCTTGACCGAACCGCAGACAACTGAGGTCGATTGTTTGTTTGGCCATGACCCGCTTTGCGTACGCGATATCCTTGGCGGCGCGAATCCGTTCCATTGGTTTGGCTTTTTCGTCTCGCAGAACCTTTTCGATATCAGTCAGGTTCAATAGTCGATCTCGTAGCGGCAGCACGACGGGTTCGACTCGCCACTCGATATCTGCGGGCGTGATCGGAACTCGTTTTGTGTTTTTCCACGCCTGCTCCATTCCCGCTGCCAGACGTTCCGTTAATTCGATACGTGCTTCGGGCGAGCCATTGTTGTACTTACCAGCGGCGACATTCCCACCGGCACCATTAAAGTGGAGATGAAACAATTTCGGTTCCGCTCGATCACGGGTGGCTCGTGCCAGGCCGACAAAGTCCGAACTGACGGCTCCTTTTCCATAATGACTTTGTGGATGAGTGGCATAGTACGTAATCGAAATCAACGGCAAATCACCGTTCCAGAAACTGAGCAATTTCAGTTCAGGGTCGATCACCCCTTCGGGAGCCGCGATTGCATCGGGATCTTTGCAGGAGCTTAAACGGACAAGTTTCACTTTCCCATCATCACCGAGAATTCGACGATTCGATGCGACGCGATCGACCTTCGCCTGTCCCGTCCCGATATGCGTAAACGGTTGCGCAGACGCGATTGATTCCCTTACGGCCGCTTCCAGTCGCTTGAGGACATCTTTGACGAACGCGACGTTACAGGCCTTGCTTTCAATTCCCAACGGGGCCAGCAATTCGATCTCACTCAAGTCAAAACCGGGAGCGTCATGCTGATGCAGTGCATGAACGGCAACGCGCGATGGCGAAGTTCCCGCTCCTTTCGCCAATGATTCGCGCCAGGCGTCGTATCCCGAATTACCGAGCCCGACAAAATCAACGGCACAAAGCACAATCGGGTCGGCCGCACCTAAGATGACCACTCCGCGTACAAACAGCGGGTCGTCGATCCTGGATGCCTCCGGGACAAACCCTTCGCAGAGTGCCGAACCGAGTGGAGGAGTCACATCCAGTTGAAACGTTGCGATCCGAAACGATTGAGCCCCGGCCGAATGTGACGATGAAACGCAGAACAGGATGCCCACAATCAGAACGATTGGACGAGTCAACATGTTGTTTCCATTTGGTTTTGATCAAGGTCAGTCATTTGAACGTCTATTTATCGAGGGGAAGTACGGCAAACAGCCGAGTTGGACCACCGGTCCCTTTTGTGATCTTAATTGGGGCGACGATCAGGAAAAAGTTGCGAGCAGGCAGTTTGTCGAGTTGCGCAACATTTTCTAAACCATACCGCCCTGCTCCGTTGACGACATGATGAACGACGAAATCCTTCGACGGACCATGATCAATGCTGAGTGTGTCGATTCCCACACCTCGAACTTGACGCTCTTTGATGAGCCATCGCGCCGCCTCGGCAGAAAAGCCGGGGAAATGCATTGTTCCCTGGACATCCTGATTTCGGTATCGAACATTGCTGTCCCAGAACCGGTTCCAACCTGTCTTTAGGAACACAATGGCCCTCATCGGAATTGCACCGTTAGTCTGTTCCCAATTCATCACGTCGGCCACGGTCAGCCGGTAGTCCGGGTCAGCTTCCGCAGCCATCGAAATGTCAAGAACAACCCCGGGAGCAAACAGATCCGTCTGTTTGATCTCATCCAGACTCGGTTGTCCCTGTTCGAAGTGACACGGGGCGTCAATGTGTGTTCCAAAATGTTCTGGCATCGCAAACGTTTTCGAGGAGACGCCGTTTTTCTCAATGGTTGCAATGGTCTTTAACTCAAACGGCTGGTAATCAGCACCGGGCCAGAATGGGCTGTTATCGTTGAGCTCATGTGTCAGATCAACCAGTTGGACATCCCCTGCGGCCAACTGTCCCAACGTGATATTCCGGACGGAATCGGCTTTTCCAAAAGTATCCTGCGCTAAGGTGGAAACAGTTAAAGCGAAAATGGAAAACACAGTCGCAATCAAACAGCGGACGTGTCGAGTTTGGTGCAAGGTGTTTTGTTGGCACCAATACGCCGACGTTTGGACTTTCAAGCCGAGGTGATCGTCTTTTTTTGCCAGAATTGAAT
>Ga0364920_10083_pt1 | contig 47152 bp, 38 predicted proteins | sample SorcelJu500001C8_FD_206961 | JGI IMG/M metagenome (GOLD analysis project Ga0364920, IMG submission 206961) | Enriched cells from Trout Bog Lake Hypolimnion, Wisconsin, USA - BchlTB.June20.5000.01.C8 | ecosystem: Environmental > Aquatic > Freshwater > Lake > Hypolimnion/Profundal zone | place: USA...
TGGGCTTATCAAGAGATACTTTTTATCGCTATCAAGAACTCGTTGAAACGAATGGTCTTGATGCACTCATCAATCAAAATCGCCGTATTCCCAATCTAAAGAATCGTGTCGATGAAGCAACTGAACAAGCTGTCATTAAACATGCGATTGAATTTCCGGCACATGGTCAGCATAGAGCCAGTAATGAACTACGCAAGAATGGCCTGTTCATTTCAGGAAGTGGTGTTAGATCGATATGGCTACGGAATCAACTGAGTAACTTTAAAGATCGCTTAAAAGCATTAGAAAATAAGGTGGCCAACGAAGGGATTGTCCTCAGTGATAATCAAGTAGCCGCCTTAGAACGCAAAAAAGAGGATGATGTTGCCTGCGGTGAAATTGAAACGCATCACCCTGGTTACTTAGGAGCACAAGATACCTTTTATGTTGGCAATCTTAAGGGTGTAGGACGTATCTATCAGCAAACCTTTATCGATACGTATTCCAAAGTGGTGCACTGTAAATTGTATACCACCAAAACACCGATTACGGCTGCAGATATATTGAATGACAGGGTGTTACCGTTCTATGCTCACCAAGGTTTACCCATGCTTCGCATTCTAACCGATCGAGGCACGGAATATTGTGGCAAAGTGGAGCAGCATGATTATCAACTCTATTTGGCTATTAATGATGTAGATCACACCAAAACGAAAGCAATGTCACCGCAAACCAATGGTATTTGCGAACGGTTTCATAAAACGATTTTACAAGAGTTCTATCAAGTTACATTTCGTAAGAAACTATATGGTGATTTAGAATCCTTGCAAAAAGATCTGGACGAATGGTTGGTTTATTACAATAATGAAAGAACTCATCAAGGTAAAGTCTGTTTGGGCAGAACGCCCATGGAAACTTTATTGAGTGGAAAACAGATTTGGCTAACTAAGAATTTGAACCAAATCTAATCTGACAGACACCCTATAAAAATCGGTAACTGTCAGATTAGGTCTGAACTAGTACATATAAAACATCATCAGCGTTTTTATTTTTGCATACAGCTGTTCAGCTAGACATACTGCCCTGCGCACCATCCAGACGCCCAAGCCCACTGAAAGTTATAACCTCCCAGCCAACCACTGACATCCACCACTTCTCCAATAAAATATAAACCCGCTTGAGTTTTGCATTCCATGGTTTTAGATGACAAAGCATCACAATCAACGCCACCGAGTGTAACTTCTGCCGTTCTGTAGCCTTCTGTACCGTTCGGTTTTATAGTCCATTGATGTAATTGTTGAGCAACCGTTGCAATATGTTGATCTGACAGATTTGCGATAGATATATTAAGGAGTGCTTCAGGTAATAAGCAATTCACTAGACGTTTGGGTAAATAATCGTCTAACACCGTTTTTATTAACCGCTTTTCGCCTTGTTGTCGGTGTTCTTTTAAGACACTATCGATGTCTGTAGCTGGGAGAAGATCAATGATAATGTCTTCTCCTGTTAGCCAATAAGATGATATTTGCAATACCGCTGGGCCACTTAAGCCACGATGGGTAAATAATAGATTCTCGGTAAATTGCTGACGCGTATTGCTGATGGTTGATTTAACGGCAATGCCTGATAACTCAGCAAACTTATCTTTATCTGCGGGTTGTAAGGTAAAAGGTACCAAGCCGGCACGGGTTTTATGCACAGGGACATTAAACTGTTCTGCAATTTTGTAGCCAAACGGTGTGGCGCCCATTTTGGGTATCGATAGACCACCGGTAGCCACCACTAAAGAGGCACACGCTATTTCACCTAGGGATGTTTTGAGGATATATTGACCAGACGTGTAAGTAATCTCGTTAATAGTGGTCGATAATTTAATCTCAACGTCATAACGCATAGCCTCATTTAGCAACAGATTTAAAATATCTTTAGCACTGTCATTACAGAACAATTGACCGTGTTCACGTTCATGATAGGGAATCTGATAGCGCGTCACTAACTCGATAAAATCCCATTGCGTATAACGACTTAAGGCAGACTTACAAAAATGTTTGTTATGAGAGAGATAGTGCCTGGCTTCGACCGTGTAATTGGTAAAGTTGCAACGACCACCACCTGACATGAGTATTTTTTTGCCCGCTTTATTAGCATGATCGAGTACTAAGGTTTTACGCCCGCGTTTACCGGCTTCTATTGCGCACATTAACCCAGATGCGCCTGCACCTATAATGACTACATCAATCTCTAACATCACGCCTATTCCAATCGCTTAACAGGTCTTAATTATAATGGCTTTGTAGATTTTATGAGTCCTTAGCCTTTAATTATCCTGAGAAAACACTAAAACTTAACAGTGAAAAGTTAATTTTTGTATAATCGAGTTTTTACTCAACTTCATATCATCATGAAAGCACCTTTTAAAACCATAGGTATCATAGGTAAGCCAAGTGATCCTATGATTGCTGAGACATTAACGGCGCTTTATAAATACCTCATGGAGGAACGATATGCGGTGTATGTCGTTGAAGACAGCGTGCAGTTTATTGACGCCTCAAATATAAATGCCTGTACTATTGATAGATTAGCGACGTATTGTGATTTAGTGATTGCAGTGGGCGGTGACGGTACTTTTTTAGCGGCTGCCCGTGCTATTGTTGAATATAACATTCCTTTAATTGGTATTAACTTAGGCCGCCTAGGCTTTTTAGTGGATATCTCGCCTAATGAATTGCCCGCTAAACTGCATCGCATTCTGCAAGGCCATTTTGCAGAAGAAAATCGTTATTTACTCCGCGCTAAGATTATTCGTGATGAGCAAGTGATTCATGAAGAAACTGCGGTGAATGAGGTCACTATCTTACGTTGGGTAACACCGAGTATGATTGAGATTGTGACTAAAATAGACGGTGTGTTTTTAAACTCGCAACGCTCAGATGGTTTAATTATATCGACTCCCACAGGTTCAACGGCTTACTCTTTATCTGCCGGTGGCCCTATTCTTTATCCTTCTTTAAATGCTTTAGTCTTGGTACCACTGAATCCACATACGCTTTCAAATCGACCTATTGTTGTGCATGACTCTGCGGAAATTGAAATTAGTTTTTTACAAACCAAACAGATTAATGCACTGGTTACGTGTGACCACATTGAGATTCCAGACGTTTTAATTAGTGATAAAATTCTGATTAAGAAAGACCCAATGCCTATACGTATTCTGCATCCTGAAGGTCATGATTTCTTCCAGATTCTACGGAATAAATTGAACTGGAGCAGTGGTTACCACATTTAGAAACTATGCTATTAAATCTTAATATTATTGACCTTGCCGTTGTTAAGTCGCTAGATCTGGATTTAGAAAAAGGCATGTCAGTACTCACCGGTGAAACGGGCGCAGGTAAATCAATTTTGTTGACGGCCTTAGGTTTAGCTTTGGGCGATAGAGCGGATTCAGGTTATGTTCGTCCTGAAAGCAAACGTGCAGAAGTTAATTTAGAGTTTGACTTAAGTGATGCGCCTAATGCCTATCAATGGTTGATTGATAACGAATTAGATGACGATAAACACTGTTTAATTCGCCGCGTCATTAATCAAGATGGTCGTTCTAAAGCGTACATTAATGATCGTCCTGTTACGCTACAATCCTTACAAGAGCTCAGTGAACAATTAGTCGAAATTCACGGTCAACATGCGCATCTCACTTTATTGAACAGTGATGAACAACGCCGCTTGTTAGATAATTATGCTAAAAACACGGACCTCATCGAGCAACTTAATGCGTGTTACAAACAATGGCATTCCACACATAAAGAGCTTGAGCGTTGCGTAAAAGCCAATATCGATCAATCTGATAGAGAAGAGTTTCTCACTTACCAAATTGCTGAACTCGAGCAGTTAGATTTAGTAAATTACAATTACGCGGCCTTAACTGAAGAACACAGTAAGATTGCTAATTTAGGTCAAATACTAGCCACAGGTCAAAAACAGGTCGATATTCTTTATGAGAGTGATCAACTGTCTGTTAATCAACTACTCAACAGAAGTGTCATTGACTTAAGTGGCCTGACGCAATATGCGCCTGAATTAAATGAGATATGTGCATTACTGACAGAGGCACAGATACAAACTGAAGAAGCGGCCATCCAATTACGTCGTTTTTTAGAGTCTCAAGAAGCAGACCCCCACTATCTAGATAGTCTTGAATCTAAATTGGGTGTCATTCAAAATCTGAGTAGAAAGCATCATGTCAACCCCGACGAATTGCCACAACTAGTCAACACCTTACAAACTGAATTACATAACTTAACACACAGTGGTGAGCGGATTGAAGTCTTACAAAAAGAGGTCGTTGAGTTACGGGCAAAGTACAACAAATTAGCTGTTCAGCTCACTGAGCATAGAAAAACCGGCGCGCAGAAATTACAAAAACATATCTCTGATATGATTAAAGAACTGGGTATGCCTCAAGGTGAATTTATTGTGTCTATTACGGCTTTAGATACTGATACGCCAAAATTGAATGGCCTCGATAAGATTGAATATTTAATCAGCGCTAACCCGGGCTTACCCCCCAAATCATTGGCTAAAGTTGCATCTGGCGGCGAGTTATCACGCATCAGTTTGGCGATTCAGGTAACGACCTCAAATGATAAAACTACCCCTACCCTTATCTTTGATGAAGTGGACTCAGGCATTGGTGGCGGTGTCGCTGAAATTGTTGGGCAAAAATTGCGGACGCTCAGTAATAATCGACAAGTCATGTGCGTTACCCATTTACCGCAAGTGGCCGCACAAGCGCATCAACATTTATATGTAGAAAAGAATAACAAAACTGACATAACCTCTTCAAATGTACGACTGTTAAGCACTGATGAACGCGTAGAAGAAATCGCCCGTATGTTAGGCGGCGTTACTATCACTGCGAATACCTTAGCCCATGCGAAAGAGATGTTATTTCACACCACTTCTAGCAGTCCGCTAGAAGGCTAACCACAGGAAGATAATAATATGAATCGATTTCCAGCAGAATGGGAAAAACAATCCGCTGTCTTAATTGCTTGGCCACATAAAACAGGAGACTTTAGTAATCGATTAGAATCTGTTGAACAAACTTACAGCATCATTGCTGACACTATTACGCAATTTCAACCACTGATTATCGTGTGCCGCGATGACAGTCATCAACAACACATCCAGAAGCTAATCAGTAAACCTGACGCTATCGAATTTGTTCAAGCGCCTGTTAATGATATTTGGGTGCGAGATACCGTATTTTTAAGCGTCGAAAAAGATAAAACGATTACGCATTTAAACTTTCTATTTAATGGTTGGGGCGAAAAGTATCAACATGATAATGATAATGCCCTTAACCATAAATTATTAAACACCAAACTGTTTAAAGGCAAAGCCCATAAAGATGTCGATTTTATTTTGGAAGGCGGCAGTGTAGAAAGCGACGGTATTGATACCATTTTAACAACTAAACAATGCTTGCTTAATCCCAATAGAAATAAAGGCCTAAGCCAACAAGAGATTGAGCAACAACTTTTAGCCTGTTTTGGCGCACAACGCGTCTTATGGTTAGATCAAGAGAACTTATCCGGTGACGATACGGATGCACACATTGATACGCTTGCTAGATTTTGTTCGGCCAATACGATTGCTTATACCAGTTGTGATGACACTGATGATATGCATTACACGAGCCTTAAGTACATGGAAAGACAATTACAAGATTTTAGAAATCAAGACAATGAGCCGTATCACTTAGTGGCTTTACCTTTACCGAAACCTATTTTTGATGAAGACGGTCAACAATTACCGGCTAACTATTCAAACTTTTTGATTATCAATCACGCGGTGATGGTACCTGTTTATGGTGACCCACAAGATGAAGTGGCTTTAAAACGCATTGCTGAATGCTTCCCTAAACATGAAATATTACCTATTCCATGCAGACCTTTAGTCCATCAATACGGTAGCTTACATTGTATGACAATGCAGTTCCCTGCTGGAGAAGTAGCACTTTAAATCACATGGGCTTCTGAGTCCTATATTCAGTAGAAAATAGCAGACAAAAAAAGGCCGAGTAGCAAAACTACTCGGCCTTTTTAATTCAGACTAACTTAGCCTTTTTTAGCGTTACGCTCATTTACTTCTTTAATCACTTCGTCCGCTACGTTTTTAGGACATGGCATGTAGTGTGAGAACTCCATAGAGAACTGACCACGTCCTGATGTCATAGTACGTAAGTCACCGATGTAACCAAACATTTCACTTAATGGTACGTCAGATTTGATACGCACACCTGTGATACCAGCGTCTTGAGATTTGATCATGCCACGACGACGGTTAAGGTCACCGATAACGTCACCTACGTGATCAGATGGCGTAAATGTATCTACCGCCATAATAGGCTCGATCAATTGTGGAGCTGCTTTTGGAATCGATTGACGGAACGCTGCTTTCGCTGCAATTTCGAACGCGATAGCTGAAGAGTCAACTGCGTGGAAACCACCGTCAGTTAAGATTACTTTAAAGTCTAAACAGGGGAAGCCCGCAAGCACACCCTTGTCCAACATACTCTTAAAGCCCTTCTCAACAGCTGGCCAGTATTCACGGGGTACGTTACCACCGGTAACCGCTGATTCAAATACGAAACCTGTACCTGGCTCACCTGGTTCGATGATGTAGTTGATTTTACCGTATTGACCAGAACCACCTGATTGCTTTTTGTGGGTGTATTCGTCTTCAACAGAACGTGTAATGGTTTCGCGGTAAGCTACTTGAGGTTTACCAACGATAACGTCAACACCATGAGTACGTCTTAAGATATCAACTTTAATATCTAAATGTAACTCACCCATACCTTTTAAGATTGTTTCGCCACTATCTTCATCAGTCTCAACGTGGAATGATGGATCTTCTTGGATCATTTTACCTAAGGCAATACCCATTTTTTCTGATGCGCTTTTATCTTTTGGTGTAATAGCCAATGAGATAACGGGATCAGGGAATACCATCGGCTCTAATGTAGCAGGGAATTTAGGATCACATAATGTGTGACCTGTTTGTACATTTTTCATACCTAATACAGCAACGATGTCACCTGCTTGAGCAGATTCTAATTCGTTACGCGTGTCAGCATGCATTTCAACGATACGGCCAATACGCTCTGTTTTACCAGTATAAGTATTTAATACAGAAGTACCTTTTTCTAATTTACCAGAGTAAATACGTAAGAAAGTTAAAGCTCCAAAACGGTCATCCATGATTTTAAACGCTAATGCGCGTAATGGCTTATCAGCATCAACGATTGCGAAATTACCTGTTGGATTACCTTCTAAATCGACTTCTGGTTGTGGGTTAACTTCAGTTGGTGAAGGTAAATAATCGATAACACCATCAAGAACTAACTGTACACCTTTGTTTTTGAAAGATGAACCACAGAAAGTTGGGAAGAAATCTAGGTTGATAGTACCTTTACGTAAACAACGTTTTAAAGTTTCTACATCAGGTGTTTCACCTTCAAGATACGCTTCCATAACGTCATCAAATTGATCAGCAACTTGATCAATTAATTTTTCGCGCCATTCTTTAGCTAACTCAACCATATCCGCAGGGATATCTTCAATAACATAATTCATTGGGTCACCAGAGTTGTCCCAAATCCATGCTTTTTCAGTTAATAAATCTACTACACCTGTAAATTCGTCTTCTCTACCAATAGGTAAAGTCATAACAACAGGAACCGCACCTAATACGTCTTCTACTTGTTTTACAACACGGTAGAAATCTGCACCAATACGATCTAATTTATTGATGTAGATAACACGAGCAACTTTAGAGTCATTCGCATAACGCCAGTTAGTTTCTGATTGTGGTTCTACCCCACCTGACCCACAGAATACACCAACACCACCATCAAGTACTTTTAATGAACGATATACTTCAATTGTAAAGTCAACGTGGCCTGGAGTATCAATGATGTTAAAACGGTGATCTTTCCAGAAACATGTTGTTGCCGCTGATTGAATGGTAATACCACGTTCACGTTCTTGATCCATGAAGTCAGTAGTCGTTTCACCATCATGTACTTCACCGATTTTATGAATTTTACCGGTAAGCTTTAAAATACGCTCGGTGGTCGTTGTTTTACCAGCATCAACGTGCGCGAAGATACCAATGTTTCTGTATTGCGTTAAATCTGTCATGAATTTACTCTAAAGTTGGACATTAAAAATCTTTTTATGGTGCCCTCACTGCCATAATTACTCAGGAGGGTTCGTTCTGGGGCTGTGTGATAGGTTGCAGTAAAACCACCATCACGGGTCCAGCTTCGAAAGTCGACTATTTTAACCTACAAAGGGGGTAAAAATATAGAAAAACACATGTTTTATCTCAAGAATTAATAAAATTAATCCATTTTAGCGGATTCACATTACAAAATAATGTCGATTACGCGTATGCATCGCACTCAATTCTTTCTTATTTACAGTTTTTTACATGTATGAAAGGATTTGGCTCAATATTAAACCGTTAGTCACTAATATTTGTTTAGGATAGATCCCTGCATTTCCTGAAAAGTCAGTGACTGATGCGCCCGCCTCTTTTGCAATTAAAGCGCCAGCCGCAACATCATATAAATTAAGCTCTTGTTCCCAAAAGGCATCCACTTGACCATCCGCTACTAAGCATAAATCCATAGCGGCTGAACCAAACCGACGCTGTCCTGATGTATGCTGAGCAATACGCGAGAAACGCGCTAAATTATTATCTGTTAAATAGGATCTAAGACAAGCAAAGCCGGTAGCAATCATGCCATTTTCTAAATTATCTTCTGTAGAGACCCTAATAGACTCTCCATTTTTAAAAGCACCCTTACCTTTTTCTGCGCAATAGTAATCATTTAATGCAGGAGCAAACACCGCTCCCATGACTAACTGGCCATCAATTTCTAATGCCACACTAATTGACCAAAAATATTGCCCTCTGGAAAACGAATGCGTGCCATCAATTGGATCTACTATCCAACGATTGGTTTGGTTAGCAGTTTGACCACTTTCCTCTCCCCAGAACCCGTATTCGGGGTAACGATGAGTCAGCACCTCTTTTAAATACGCCTCAACGGCAATATCAGCTGCAGTGACATAATCTCTTGGGCTTTTTTGATTGATTTCCGCATTTTTTAAATCTTTAAAATGCGCTAACGCGATATCACCGGAAGCACGGATAATTGCTTCTAGTTCTGGTAATGAAATAGACATTGATAGTAACCCTTGAGGTTTATAAGAATATTGTTAGTGTGTTAACGGCGTGATTTAACTTAAAGCCATATTGAGCGCAGGATTACAGAATAATAAAGAAATAGCTAATAGCGTTTCCCAAGCATCTCCCAATTCTTGACCTTTAATTTGCCTATCTGCTTTTGCTGATGCAACCAGTATTTTATTTAATTGATTGTCACTCAGTCTATTCATTGCTTGGGTTATGAGTTGTTTGCGCCTATCCCATACACCATGATTTCTTAAAACCAAGTCCGTATTTTGTCCTTTAGCTATGGCCAATTTAACTTGAATTATTAAGCGAGCATCTCGTGTTAAAGCCCAGAGCACAACTGGGGCGGCAATACTTTCTGCTTTTAATCCCGATAATATTTTGATTACTTTATTGATATCAGTCGCCAGCACAGCGTCCATCAACTTAAACACGTCATATCGAGAACTATCTGCAACAACATCATAAATTTGATCAACACTGATAAAGCCCGAGCCATATAAGACATATAGCTTTTCAATTTCTTGCGCCGCGGCTAGTAAATTTCCTTCAACTCTTGCTGCGAGCACGACTAGCCCTTGGGCATCAGTTTGCAATCCACGTTTTTGGAATCTCTGTTGTAACCACCGATTTAAATCTGCTCCCTCTAGAGGCCAAACTTGAATGATGACACCGATTTTATCAAGCGCTTCGAACCAGCGGGATTTAGTTGACTTACTATCTATTTTGCCAGCGGTGATAAGTAAAATAGTATCTTCTGGAGGACGATTACAATAGTTAGTCACCGCCTTTGCACCATCAACACCTAATGCCCCTGTGGGTATTCTTAGCTCAATAATTCTTTTATCAGAAAAAATTGATAAAGAGTCAGACGCAAAGGCTAATTCATTCCAATTAAAGTTCTTATCGACCGATATGATTTCACGATGATGATAATCATTTATTTTCCCAGCTTTTCTAATGGCATCGGCTAATTCACCTAACTGCAAAGGCTCATCACCGCTTAAAAAATAAACCGGAGATAAGCCCTTTTGAAGAGCACTATCTAATTGCTCAACTTTGAGTCGCATAGCTACTTATTCTTATCCAACGCTACTTTAACCCCATTCAAGATTGAACCTACAGCTTGTCTATACATTTCACCTTTAATGACAAGCTCTTCGTTATCTTTAGCTATTACAGCTTGTTGGTTATTGTAATATTCACGCTTGATTGAAACGACCTGATTCTGCACAAGCACATTGTTTTTAGCATCTAAGACGTCGTAATTAAAATCATAATCTAATTCAAAGCTATTTGCAGAACCACCCGCGCTCAGTGAAAGTATTCTGCGATCACTGTGCTCGTTATAGACTTTAACAATCAATCCCGCATTTTCGGCTGTATCAGCGAATGTTACTTCTGTGCCACTTCCAAAAGATTTTTTGAATTGATCGCGCAATTCAAATGTAGCTCCCTCTAAATAAATACTTTTTAAGCCTGTAGGTAATGTAATGGAGCCCCTTAGATGATATCCACAGGCACTGAGTAAGCCAATTAAAAGAAAAACATATAATTTTTTAAATACCACTTATCTGATCCTCTAATGAAATAGACGTGAATAAACCTAAATTATTAACTAAACAACAATATTAACCAATTTATTAGGCACCACGATGACTTTACGTAATGGTTTACCCTCAATAAACTTTTGTGCCTGTTCATCTAGCAAAGCAAGCGCTTGAATTTCATCAGAACTCAATGAAGTTGCTACCGATATTTTACTGCGTAATTTACCATTCACTTGAATTACATATTCGACATTATCTTGAGCTAATGCACTTTCATCTACTTTTGGCCACGCAGCACTGACAACCGCTTCTTGATGACCTAAATCTAACCACAGCTGATGACAAATATGCGGAACCATAGGCGCTAACATTAACACAATTGCTTCAAGAGCCTCTTGACGAACAGCCTTACCATTAGCCGATTCATCAGTAAATTTACTTAAGGTGTTTACCAACTCCATATTTGCTGCGATAGCGGTATTAAAAATAATTCTAACTCCCATATCGTTGGTTACTTTCTGAAGCGTCTGATGCACTTGTCTACGCACTGCTTGTTGCTCTTCTGTTAGAGAGGCGTTATCTAAAGTATGAGAAGATCCACCTGATTGTATGTGTAAATAAGCTTGGCGCCATAGACGCTTCAAAAATCTAAATGCACCTTCTACCCCACTATCAGACCACTCTAATGATTGTTCTGGCGGCGCGGCAAACATCACAAATAAACGCACAGTATCAGCGCCGTATTGAGCAATCAATTCTTGTGGATCAACAGTATTGCCTTTAGATTTAGACATTTTACTGCCATCTTTTAAAACCATGCCTTGAGTCAACAAGCGTTTAAATGGCTCATCGCAAGTTAACAGACCTTCATCACGTAACAATTTGGTGAAAAAACGTGCATACAGTAAATGTAAGATAGCATGTTCAATACCACCGATATAATGATCTACAGGTAGCCAATAATTAGCACTAGCGTCTAACATAGAATCAGCTTTGCTACTTGCGAATCTTGCAAAATACCATGATGATTCCATAAAAGTATCGAAAGTATCGGTTTCGCGACGTGCATCTGCCCCACATTTTGGACAAGTAGTTTTTGAGAATGTTGGATGCGCCACTAAGGGTGATTGGGACCCATCTAGCACGACATCTCTTGGTAAGGTTACTGGTAAATCCTGTTCTGGCACAGGGACCGTGCCACAACAATCACAGTAGATGACAGGGATTGGTGCTCCCCAATAACGCTGTCTTGAAACGCCCCAATCACGCAATCTAAAATTAACTTTACGCGTGCCTTTATTATCTTTTTCTAAAGTTTCTGAGATCGCTATAAAAGCTTGAGCTGATGTTAAATCATCAAATTGCCCTGAATTACGTAATACACCTTTAGCAGTGAAAGCTTGCTCTGAGCAATCATCTGGTTCACCGACCGCAGAATAAATCACTTGCTTAATTGCTATACCGTATTTTGTAGCAAATTCATAATCACGTTGATCATGTGCTGGCACAGCCATAACGGCACCGGTACCATAACCCATCAATACAAAATTGGCGATCCATACAGGAACCGCTTCTCCAGTAATAGGATGTAATGCTTTGATACCTGAATCAATCCCTTTTTTCTCCATGGTCTCCATCGCTGCTTCTGAAGTTTCCATGGTTTTACATGCTTCAATAAAATCTACAATGGCCTGGTTACGGGTTGCTGCTTGTAACGCTAAGGGATGTTCTGCAGCAACCGCTAAATAAGTAACACCCATTAAAGTATCGGGGCGTGTAGTATAAATACGAAGAGGTTCTTCTTGATCAGGTACGGCGAAATCCATCTCGACACCTTCCGAACGGCCGATCCAATTAGCTTGCATCGTTTTAACTTGCTCTGGCCAACCGTCTAAGGTATCTAAACTCGTTAAAAGCTCATCGGCATAAGCAGTAATCTTTAAAAACCATTGCGCTAGTTCTTTACGCTCTACCTTGGTATCGCAACGCCAGCAACAACCATCAATCACTTGCTCGTTGGCTAATACAGTCATGTCATTAGGACACCAATTTACAGGTGCTGTCTTTTTATACACAAGACCTTTATCTAATAACTTAAGAAAAAACCATTGCTCCCACTTATAATAATCTGGATCGCAGGTAGCAATTTCTCGACTCCAATCATAACCAAAACCTAATTGCTTAAGTTGATCACGCATATAATCGATATTTTTGTAGGTCCAGTCAGCAGGATGAACGCCGTGTTGCATCGCTGCATTTTCCGCAGGTAAACCAAAAGCATCCCACCCCATGGGTTGCATTACATTTTTACCCAACATGCGCTGGTAACGACTGATAACATCACCTATGGTGTAATTACGCACATGCCCCATGTGCAATCGACCACTAGGATAAGGAAACATGGATAAACAATAGTATTTCTCTTGTTTATCATTACTAGAAGATTCTGAAACATTAAACACACCTGAACTTTCCCAGGCCGCTTGAACGTCTTGCTCGATAATGAGCGGTTGATAATTTTCTTGCATCCTTCTCGTCTTTTACCAGTTAAAAGCGTTAGAATACCGCACAGTTGCTTAAATCTAAAGCGTCAATTTTTAGGAGTTATCCCATGAACACCCATAAACTAGTTACTGCCTACGCTGATTTCATGAAGCATCTTCATGAAACTATGGAAGATACAATACATTCTTTCGCTGAAGCCCTTGAGATTTCAAAAGAAAAAACAGCTCAGTCTAGTGACCTTAATGCAGAAGAGCTAAATAAACTAAGTTCAAACGTTAAACGTGATATCGAACACGCAGCGCAAACACTCACTCATCAATCAGACGCTAATTCATTATCAGAATGGTTAAAATTTGATATCGATTTAGTTGAAAACTTTACCCTTGATGCTTTTTTAAGTGTAGCTGATAAAACGCGTCTAGAACTGGCAAAAATTGAACAATTGGCCATCACACATAAATATAAAAGTGGCGATATCACTGCACCTGGCACTTTTATTTGTGATGCTTGTGGCAAAGAAATTTCTTTTAAAACCACAAGTGAAATACCTGTGTGCCCTGCATGTCAAGCAGAAAATTTTATCAGAATTTGATATTAAGTTTCTAGCGCTTATAATAAGGTTTTTTTATATTAATCGTTTAACGAGGAAATATTATGCGTAGAGTGGTCTTTAATCAGAAAGGCGGTGTGGGTAAGTCTACCATTACCTGTAATTTAGCTGCCATCAGCGCGATGGAAGGCAAACGTACGCTAGTAATAGATCTAGATGTGCAAGGAAACTCTACACAATACTTGTTGGGTGAAAAAGTAACTGATAGCGATAAAACTATCGCCTTCTTCTTTAAAGAAACTTTAAGTATCTCTTTATTCGGAAATGATAAAGGCTCTGGACTTGAAACTCTCATCCATGAAACACCTTTTCCTAATCTTTACGTTTTAGCATCTCATCCAGATCTAGAACCGTTACAAGCACGGTTAGAATCACGTTTTAAAATTTTTAAGTTGAAAGAAGCGCTAGAAAAACTTCAAGGCTTTGATGCTATTTATATGGACACACCTCCAGTATTAAACTTCTACAGCCAATCTGCTTTAATTGCCGCTCAAAAATGTTTAATTCCGTTTGATTGCGATACATTCGCAAGAGAAGCCTTATATACATTAATGAATTCAGTTGCTGAAGTTAAGGCTGATCATAATCAAACATTAGAGATTGAAGGCATCATTGTTAACCAATTCCAAAAACAGGCTAATTTACCTCGCTTACTCGTTGAAGAACTTATCGCCGAAGGGCTACCCGTTTTAGAATCAATGCTTTCGCCATCTATCAAAGTTAGAGAGTCGCATACAGTATCTCAACCATTAATTCATTACGCACCCAGTCACAAGTTGACTGATGAATTCCGTGCTTTATACGCAGAAATTCATAAATAGTCTAAATATCTTAGTTAATTATTTGCCGTGTATATGTTTATACGGCATTGATGCCTCAATATTAAAACCAAAAAAATAGCCGCTAAAGTAGCGGCTAATGAGATTACAACAACTAGAACTAATTTAATCTAGAAAACAGAGCATTTACATACGTAAAACCCGGTTAACAATTTAATATTAACTAAATACTATTAAATACTGTTTACAGTTTGATGACTGTTACATGACAGTTATTAATATAGATTTTAATATTCTTGTAATCAGCGCGTAATCAATCAATCGTATTGTTATATCACTATACTCATCATCAACTGTTTCTCAATTAAAACTTCTAGCACCCTAAAAATTCATGAAAAATATAGCTTATAAGTACTTAACCGAGGAATCTAAAACTTGGTTATTACCCATATTGTCAGGTGTTTTTATAGGCACTAGTTATATTCCATTCCCACCTTGGGCTTCTTTATTTTGCTTTGTTCCGTTATGGATTTTCTGGCAAAAACAATCGCGTTTAAAACCAGTCATTTTAGGTGGATTGCTAACAGCCTTTGTATTTACTTTAATTGGTTTTAATTGGGTTGCACTCACACTACATGAATTTGCTCATTTAGATTGGCCTTTCGCAATATTGGGCGTGATTATCTATGCACTCATTGCACATTTATATGTACCGCTAGCAGGACTCATCTGGTTTTTAGCTCAACAAAAGCTCAGAATGACACATTATTTGTCTTTAAGTTTATTGACTTTAATAACCATACTTTGTGAAACTTATTCCTTAACACTTTTTGATTGGAACTTTGGTTACTCTTGGTACGGTGCCAATTTACCACTATTTCATTGGGCAGAATATATCGGTTTTAGCGGTCTGAGTGCGGCGACTTTGCTCTGCAATTTACCTCTCTATATTGCATGGCAACAACGAAAACGACTAAAAGGTAAACTCATATTTGCCAGCGTGTTAATAGGATTCATTATTTTGAATATGGGTGGAATGGCTCTAAAAGCGAGAATTCCACAACCAGATGCTTTCGCAACAACTTTATTAGTACAAGCAAGTACTGAGAACTCAGAAAAACTAGCCGCTGAACTAGGTAAAGGTTATAGCCAAGAAATTCTTAATCGATACGCAAGACTGACTGATGAAGCGCTTAAATCGCATAGCGATACCCATATAGATTTCGCTGTGTGGCCGGAAACGGCTTTTCCTGCATTATTAGGCCCGCAATTTAAACAAAATAGATTACCAGCTGCACTTACAAAATTTCTGCAAGAAAGACAACTACCCTTGATTACAGGTGCATACAGTATTGATAATAAATCACAACTGATCACTAATTCTTTATTTGTGTTGGATAAAGAAGGTGAAATTGTATCGCCACATTACAGTAAAACAATATTATTGGCTTTTGGTGAATACATACCAGGAGAACAATACTTTCCCCAAATTAGAGATTGGTTACCTGCGACCGGACATTTTGCAAGAGGCTCAGGCCCGAATCAACTGCTAGAATGGAATGGGTTTAAAATGGGCGCTCAAATATGTTATGAAAGTTTGTTCCCAGCATTTTCTAGATCACTTGCACAACTGGGCGCACAATTTATTGTTAATGTAACAAATGATTCGTGGTACGGCACATGGCAAGAACCCTATCAGCACTTCTATATGACATTAGCTCGAGGAATAGAATTTCGTAGACCCGTGTTGAGAGTTACAAATACAGGCATATCAACAGTTAGCTTGGCCTCTGGTGAAATCCTAGAAAGATCACCTATTCATGAACCTTGGACAGGTATTTATCAAATACCCTACTTAAAAAATCCACCCATCACTTTTTACCAAACGTACTTCTGGTTAGTACCGGTTTTATTATGGGTTTGTTTGTTTTCGTTGTTGGGTATAGGAATCAAAAATAGACGCATCATAAGTAACTTCAAGTGAGCTTGATAAATACCAGTCTTCTTTTATATTTATTTAAAAGTAGACTTTGAAAGTTTAATAACGACTAGTCATTTTTTATTTGTTTTTGCGTACCATAATCTAGTAATTCAGTTTTATAGTAATTGATATCCAAGTACTTTTCTAACAACAAGGGTTTTTTACCAGGATCAGCTAATTCCCACGTATTTTTTATCAAACCCTCCATTATCAAAGCATAGACACATGCTTCAATAGACTCAAGCACTGCCATTTGTGGGTAAGCGTCTAACCCGACCACATTCAATTTAACATTTCAATCTGGCATCCTTTATTTTTTTATAAAGGAGAACGTAAATGGCTTCAGCATCCTATTGGCAAGAGTTGATTGATAAGTGGCAACTCAGTGGTTTAACGCAATCTGAGTTTTGTCGGCAACACCAACTCAGCACCTCTACATTTTCAGGCCGACTTTCAAAACATAAAGATAAATCGCTTAAACCAGTTCCCGTTGTTTCCTTGCAAAAGGCACCCTTAAGCATGCTACCCGTCACCGTTATACCGAGTAGAGCGATTAGTGATCCTGCGCCTCAAGTTATTACGTTTAAACATGCGACTAAAGGTCATCAACTGCAGTTATCGTCTTCAGTGTCCGCGAAGTGGGTGGCAGAGTTGTTTCAATGTCTGGATTAATTTTAGCGCCTGAAAATATCTGGATAGTCGTTGAGCCTGTTGATATGCGCAAAGGTATTGATAGTTTGTCATTCATGGTTCAGCAAGTATTGGGACTTTCACCCTGCGCGGGGTCAGCGTTTATCTTCCACAATCGCCCTGGTAACCGTCTCAAGGTATTACTGTGGGATGCTCATGGTGTGTGGTTATGTCAGCGCCGTTTGCATCAAGGTCGTTTTATTTGGCCTAAGGTGACAGGGACTCGCTTTGCAATCACTCAAGAACAGTGGCACTGGTTAATCATGGGGGTCGATTGGCAACGTTTATCAGCAGTTCCTAATGCACATTGGGAAGTGTGATAGCTTTTATTTTACATTGAAAATGAACGCCCATAATTAGATTTAAAACCAGTAAATACGGGGCTTTCAGAGGATTTCATGTATAATATCAACCATGAAATCACTCGCTGAACTTGAACATTTAAACCTCGATCCTGCCGCTAAACAACAAGTAGCGGCAATGGTTCAGGCGCTACTTGATCAAGTAGATCGCGATGCCCAATTGTTGCGATTAAAAGATTCCGCAATTCAAGCTAAAGACATCAAAATACAAGCTTTGACGTATGAGAACGCCTATTATCGTCGTATGCGCTACGGTGTAAAAAGTGAATCCTTTTCTCCGTTACAGCGTGATGTATTCGAGGAAACTTGGAATACGGATATATCAGCCATTGAAGCCGAACTTGAGTTACTCCAAGATACGGCACCTTGTGCCACGACCACTAAACCTAAACGACCTCGTGCAGGTAGGCAACCTTTACCCACGCATTTACCTCGTATTGAACATCGTCATGAACCCGAGTCATGTATGTGTGGTCACTGTGGGCAGGATTTAGTCAAAATCGGTGAAGACGTCACTGAGCAACTGGATGTAGAGCCCGCTAAGTTCTTTGTACACCGCCATATTCGTCCTCAATATGCGTGCCGAGGATGTGAAACGATAACGGCAGAACCGATCCCGCCGGCAGTTATTGACGGCGGCATGGCGGCAGTGGGTTTACTCACGTGGGTGTTGGTCAGTAAATTTCAAGATCATTTGCCCTTGTATCGTTTAGAGCAAATCGCGGCGCGTGATCAAGTGATCTTATCGCGCTCAACGCTAGCCGACTGGGTCGGACGTGTGGGTGTTGCCTTACAACCCTTAGTCGATCGACTCACATGGCATTTACTGCAAGGTAATACGCTACATGCCGATGAAACCCCCGTTTCACAATTAGATCCCGGTCAGGGTAAAACCCGTAAGGCTTATCTTTGGGCGTACCGTAGCAATGATTTACAACCGGGACCCCAGATCGTGATCTTCGATTATCAATCCGGTCGAAGTGGCGAATGTGCGCGACAGTTCTTAGGGGATTGGCGAGGGCATTTGATGGTTGATGATTATGCCGGCTATAAAGCACTCTTTACCGGAGAAGCCTGTATTGAATTAGCGTGTTTAGCACATGCCCGTCGAAAATTCTTTGACTTGCATCAAGCGAATAAAAGTACACTGGCAAAAGAAGCTTTACAACGCATGGCTTTTTTATATGCTATTGAGGCCGAAGCTAAAGACCTCGATAGCGAGAGCCGACAACGCTTGCGTCAAGAAAAGAGCCTACCCGCGTTGGCGAGCTTACACGACTGGTTAATACAAGTTCGTATGAAAACACCACAGGGGGGTGCTGCGGCTAAGGCCATCCATTATACCCTTAAACGATGGCCGGCTTTAATACGCTATGCAGAAACGGGGCATCTACCTATTGATAATAACCCCGTGGAAAATTGCATCAGACCTATCGCCTTAGGTAAGAAGAACTGGCTCTTTGTAGGCTCTGAACGTGCAGGCAAACGAGCAGCCGCTATACAAACCCTGCTTGGCACTGCCAAACTGAATGGTTTAAACCCAACCGAATGGTTGAAAGATACCTTAGAAAAGCTACCCACTTGGTCTAATAGTCGTATTGATGAGTTATTGCCTTTAAGTCCAGAGCGGATTACAAACATTAAACAGAATACACCCGACAAATCTACGTGGTAGCGTTATACGCATACACTACATTGCCTGAAATATTATCAGGTCTTTCTCTAACAGAGATATTGCCCGGAAAGTATGGTGGCTCCCAGCCATTGAGTAATTCATCGTAAAATAATTGACCTACACGTGAAATAACTTGATCAGTAATTAACCCATCTATTAAAACATCTTGATCTGCCGCAACAACATTAGGAATACGTAAAAGCGAAATCAAAATTAATAAATAAACTTTAACAATGCGCATCTAAAAGATATATCAATTTTGATTATGTGGGACTTTAAATCTTAAAATTATTATATCCTTTCAATACAGGTTTGTATATTTTTGAATATTTAATTTAACCTAAAAAAAACAAAAAACTGAGTTCCAAAAAACCTCAAATCTAAATTAAAGCTGAGGTTTTTGATAATGATCAATTTAAAGATCCATTACTGAGCAATACTGTATACCAGATTTTCACCGTGTGTTGCTAAGTTCATAATCGATCCTGCTGCAGATTGTGTCAGAATTAGATTGTTATAATTTCCATCATTACTAATATTTGCGACAGCACTAGTAGTCGTTTGTGTCAGAGAAACCATATTATTGGATCCCAAAACAGAAATTGTAGCTAAATCATTATTCCCTATTTGAGAAACGTTAATTGTATTTTTAGTAGTAGTTGCTGATGTTGCTAATGCTTGAGTTAAATCTGCAAAACTCCCAACATTAACTCCATTAATATCATGAGAACTACCATGCTGCCCATTAGCTATATTGTTCCCAGGCATAGTTGCGTTTATAACTACATTTGCCGAGTTACCCGTACCTGTTTGAGTGATTGTGTTGTAATTATCAGAAACATCACCTTGCACTAGGCTTATTAAGTTGGCAGAACTGCCTCCATCCTGCTGAATCATTAAACTACTCGATGTACTGCTAGTATTGGCCTCTTGGGTACCTGCAATCTGATAAAGATCAATTCTTGAGACTAAAGTAGCATTGTCAGCGTTTACAACACCGCAAAAACTGGTAAGTACAGCAACAGCTAATATACTTTTTTTCATTTTACTTTCCTATTTTAAATTAATTAAAAATAACTTCTTATGTGAAGCTACCCTTGTTAAAAAACTATCTTTCTTATTGAAACAAACTAATACGTACTAATATTTTTTTCGATCTTTAACTGAGCCTTATAAATAAACACTAGCGTTTCATCTAAAAAGCTTAAGCACGGTTAAATATTAATCGATAAAAAATATATGTCAATAAGTTTTTTAACAAAAAATTTAAATTAATTTAACTTTTATATTTTGCACTCCTAAGAAATTAAACAAACATAAATTCAATCATATATAAAAATAATCAAAAAATTAAAAATTAAATATAACAACAAATAAATAAATAAAACAAAAAACCATAAGTATCATTAAGTTAAGAAATCGTCCCAGAATCCATCCATACGCTTGTCAGACACAGGAAAGGTCGTTTTTAATGATTGAGCATAAAGAGATACCCTATACTCTTCGAGAGCCCATCGGTAAAAAAATTTCTCGGGAATGATGTAGTTTTTTCTAGAAACCCCCTCAATATGAACCCAAAATCTTTTAGAACATCGATTAATATCCTGAGATTTCTGCTGATTTGTGTCGCGTTTATCAATTCGATGTTGAATTGCCTTTAAATAACGCGGAATTTGTTTCATTGATTGATAGGGGGTATGCCTAATAAATCCAACATAAACCAGTAAGTCTAGTTGCTGATTAACATCAATAACTAATGGATCATTGGATTTAAAGCTTTTCTCAAGAATTTTCTTAATCTCCCCGTACTCTTTCATGATATCTAAAGCGAGTTGACCGACCTCATTAACAATAGACAATAATTTAGGTTTATTTTCCTTAATAGTTTCGTCAAAGGCTTGTTGAGTTCGTATGACTTTACCCTCAATAAAAACACCATAGAAAATCAAAAACAACATATCTTCTTTATAAGACGCTATTTCCGTTAATTGCCCCTGCGATAAACGAGTGATTAAAGGATGTTTAGGTAGACGATTATAAGTTAACTCAGCGACTGCAGATTGCGGCATATTTTTAAGAATATAAGTACAATCTTTTCTAAGTTGCAATTGCAATAAACGCATCAAGCCTAACTGATGATGTAAATCAGCTTTTTGTTGGGTATCAAATATCCGCACACCTACCGCATCGCCCTCATCAATAATGGCCGGATACCCAATAAAGCTTTGGCCCTTCTGAATAAATTGATAGGTCTCAGGTAGATCATCAAATCCCCACTGAACGTAACCTGTAAAATTCAACTCATCCGTGGCAATTTGATCAAAACTATGTTCGGCTTTGACTGCATGTTTGGTTTGTAGTTGCTTTAAGTCACGTCCATAATCTAGTAACTGTCCTTGATCATCAACAACTCTAAAATTCATTTTTAAATGATCAGTTAAGGTTTCGAAACTCCACTCATTAAGTGGTATAGCCTCACCGGTCAATTTTCTTAAACGATTGCCTAGCCACTCTTGTAATAAACCTTTATATTCCGGCTCTATGTCTAAACACTGTTTAACCATTTGAGGCACAGGCACAAAATGCTTTCTAATATTTTTAGGTAGGGCTTTAACCAAAGCAATACACTTTTCTTCTAATAATCCTGGCACCAACCAGTCAAAAGGAATGGAGGTTAATTGGTTTAATTGATGAACCGGGATAATTGCGGTAACCCCATCTTCATCATGTCCAGGTTCAAATCGATATTGCAAACTAATAGTTAGATTACCAATCTTTTTACTATCCGGAAAATCCCATTCATTAACATACCCAGCATCCTTTTCTCGAGTTAAATCTTCTTTAGTTAAAAACAAAAACTTTGGATTAGTGCGCTCAACCGTTTTACGCCAGGTATCTAAAGTGACACCGCTGATAATTTCTGCAGGTAATTTCTGATCATAAAATTGATACAGCCATTGCTCATCCTCAACCAAATCAACGCGCCGACCTTTATGCTGAATCATACCCACTTCTTCTAAAAGCTTCTGATTCTCTCTATAAAATGGTGCATTACTATGATATTCATGATCAACTAACGCAGACCTTATAAATATCTCCCTAGCTGCTTTAGGGTCAACATGATCATAAGGAATCTTTCGTCCAGCTTGCAGGGTTAAACCGTATAACAACGTTCTAGTTGACACCATAGAACGCGCAGATTTCTTTTCCCAATGCGGATCATAGTAATTATGCTTTACTAAATGTCCCGCACAATGCTCAATCCATTCGGGCTCAATGCGAGCGACATTACGAGCATAGACTTTACTGGTTTCGACTTGTTCAGCCGCCATAATCCATTTCGGCTTTAACTTGTGTAAGCCAGAACCGGGAAAAATAAAAAATTTAAGCCCCCTAGCACCTAAATATTCATACTGCTCATGCCTAAATCCAATGTTAGATAATAAGCCTGTTAATAAGGCCCGATAAATCTTTTCATATCCGGCATCTTCAGTATTGGGGTGCAACTTTAGATCACTTTTAATCACCTGCATAATCTGAGCATGAATATCAAACCACTCACGCATTCGAATATATGATAAAAAATTATCCGTACAATACTTTCGGAGTTTATTGTTCGATAAATGCTTCTTTTGTTGCTCAAAAGTATTCCAGATATTAAGCATCGTTAAGAAATCAGATTCTGGATGTTTAAAAACCGCGTGCTTCGCTTCTGCTTGCGCCATCTTATCCGCAGGCTTTTCTCGAGGATCTTGCACACTCAAGACAGAAACAATGATCGCCACTTCCATCAAGCAATGTTCTTCGGCAGCAGCTAGTAACATACGAGCTAACTTGGGATCAGTCGGCAATTTAGCTAATTGTTTGCCAACTTCAGTTAATTTTCCGGACTTATCTAAAGCATTAACTTCGTGTAGAACATTTTTACCATCTCGGATCATCTTATCATCCGGTGGCTCTATAAAAGGGAATGCCTCAATATCACCCAAATTTAAAGCAATCATTTGTAAGATGACCGCTGATAAATTAGTGCGCATAATTTCCGGTTCGGTAAACTCGGGTCTCGCTAAATAATCCTCATGTGAATATAAACGAATACAAATCCCTTCAGCGACACGACCACAACGCCCTGCCCTTTGATTAGCACTTGATTGAGAAATACGCTCGATCGGTAAGCGTTGGATTTTACTTCGATGACTATACCGACTAATTCTAGCGTGTCCCGTATCAATCACACAGCGAATACCAGGCACAGTTAATGATGTTTCCGCCACGTTAGTTGCTAAAACAATACGAACTTTACCGCCCTTAGGATTAAATACCCGCTCTTGTTCACTCACACTCAATTTAGAATATAAGGGTAAAATCTCATATTGAGTCGGATGATGTTTCTTTAAAGATTCCGTGGTTTCTCTAATTTCACGCTCACCACTTAAAAAAATCAAAATATCACCGCGCATATCTCGATACAACTCATCTACCGCATCTAAAATAGCATGCTGTAACTCATCTATCGTTTCATCAACTTCTTCACCCTCCAAAGGTTCTTTAGTGATAATAGGTCGATAACGCATATCTACTGGATAGGTTCTACCAGACACTCCAATAATAGGCGCATCATTAAAATGCGTAGAAAAGCGCTGAGTATCAATGGTTGCAGAAGTGACGATAACTTTTAAATCAGGGCGTTTGGGCAATAACCACTTTAAATAACCCAACAAAAAATCGATATTTAAACTACGCTCATGCGCCTCATCAATAATAATAACTTCATACTGGCTTAAATAAGGATCATTTTGAGATTCCGCCAGTAAGATACCGTCGGTCATCAACTTAACTAAAGAGTCGGTGTGCGTTTTATCATTAAACCGGATTTTATAACCAACAGACTTGCCCATCGGTTCACCCAATTCTTCAGCAATTCGATCAGCAACCGTCCGAGCAGCAATTCTTCTGGGTTGAGTATGACCAATAAAACCACCGGCACCTAAACCAATTGATAAACAAATCTTCGGTAATTGCGTAGTTTTACCCGACCCTGTTTCACCACAGACAATAACCACTTGATTGGATTTAATGAGCTGAGCTATATCATCCTTTTTACCCGTGACCGGTAAATCAGGAAAATTAAGCGGAGGAATACTAGAAAGACGCTTGTTTCTATTAGCAACGGAGCGTTCAATTCGTCCAGCTAAAATACTTAATGGTGACGAACAGTCTTTATTTTTTTTAAGTTCGTTTCTTAAACGATCGAGTTGCCTTTTAAGACTATGTCTATCTTGATTAAGACAGAGAGAAATTTGCTGGGTGAGTTGCTTGACAAGTTCTAAAGAGGCCATCAAATACAGGATATAAAAATGAAAGATTATATCCTATATGATCTAATGACTTTATTCGCCAGCTCTTACATCGAATTCAATTTTCCATTGGCTATGATCTTTTTGAGAGATGGCATGTAATTCTAAAGTACCTACTTCTGTAATTGCCGAACACAAATGTACAGGCACAACCATACCAGCACTTCTACCCTCTTCAGGTAGAGTAATATCAAGTTCTGTTAGCTCGTCTAACTCATCATTAGACCAATACTCTAAATGCGATCCCACTTTGTCTTCACGACGCGTAGTAGACGCAAAAAATCGGAAGCGGACCGGTTCACCCACAACTAAGCCAAACTCATCACTGGGTAGTTCTTCACGCGTACCTTCTTCCATACCAAACGGCGCCACGCACAAGGCTACAACTTCAGGAGCAAAGCCCGGAACTGCCGGCATAGCACTTTCAATACCTACATAATAAGCTGCAGCAGTTCCCCCTTTAATCCGTATACCTTTACCTTGCCTAACATGTCCGTAATAAGCCGCACCTCGTGCCACAGCCAAATCTAGATCTGCACCTGACAATAGTCGAGCCGAGGGTGCTTGTTCCGCACTTAACCAAGAATTTAACACAGCCATTAAACGTTCAGCTAAAGGATGAGCTTTTAAGACCCCTCCGTTAAATAACACGGCTGTAGGATGAATAAAACTAGCATTTTGAGGGGGAATTATCCCACTTATCTCTTGAGCCGCTTGAGACTGTTTAGATAAAAATCCCGCCAAATGCCGAGTGATTGCGGCATCCTGTGCATAAGGTAAACCCGCAGTCCTTAAACCCGTTCTAGGACGGCTAATAGGACGATCTGCACTTGAAACCCATGGAAAAAACCCTTCAACCAAAACATTAGCCAATTCTGTACGAGTCAATTCGGTACGAATGTTTCCAGCCATTAAAGAGGAACCACGATTAGCTATCACTAAAGGTACAGACTCTAATTCTGTGTTAGTAAACAATTTTTCTTTAGCGTCACGGCAACTATGCGTTAAAGCTTGCAACTGCCAAGGCTCAATACGCTTACCTTCTTGATCTAGCTTTACTTTAACCGTATAGGCTAGAGCTAAATCCATATTATCCCCACCCAGTAAAATATGATCACCCACAGCGATACGTGTCAGTGTCAAACTACCTTGATCTTCAATCACCGCGATTAATGATAAATCCGTAGTGCCACCACCCACGTCAACCACTAAAATTACATCACCGCATTGTACTTGTTTACGCCAATCACCCTGACTACTTTCAATCCAACTATATAAAGCCGCTTGCGGTTCTTCTAATAAAATGGCTTGCCCTAAACCTACAGATCGAGCCGCTTCCATCGTTAAATCACGGGCAGCAGGATCAAACGATGCAGGAACAGTAATGACCAAATCTTGACTTTCTAGAGGAGCATTTGGATGTAAACTTAACCAAGCCTCTTTCAAATGTGCCAAATAAGCCGTAGTAGCCTGAAAAGGAGAAATACGCGCTACTTCCTCAGGTGCTGAGGCGGGTAATATTGGGGCTTTACAGTCCACACCCGCATGACACAACCAACTTTTAGCACTGGATACCAGTCTAATAGGTGTTTTACTACCTAAACTACGCGCAATTTCACCTAACAAATACTGTGGTTTTAACGCCCAAGGAAGACTAGTCGATCCTTCCGCTAATTCAGAAGGATGTGCTTGATAAATAAAAGAAGGTAACTGAAAGCTATTTTCAACTAAGCCAGGGCTAAATAATTGTGGAATAGCCATCACTTGCTGAACAAACTCTTCATCAGTACCATTACTAATAGGTGCATAAGACAACACACAATGAGTAGTACCTAAATCGATACCTACAGAATATCGTTGGGTGTTACTAGACGTAATTTGTTGGCCTCCAAAACTCACAATTCAACCTCAGCAGGTGCGACAATATTAGCGTTATGTGTCTGGGTTAGTTTTGCTAAACGCACATCAGTGACTTGCCAACCTTTATGTACCAAAGTACCTGTAAAAGGTGCGGACCCGACTATATTACCTGTTAACCTAACAGATTCGGCATCAAAACCGGCGGGTAAAGTAACTTTATTTCCTTCTAATTCGGTACGAATAGGTGTCAATGTGAAATGCTCATGCACTGCTTTTTTACAACCTTCGTGTACTACTCTTGCAGCAACACCCACATCAGCATCACTATAAGAAGCAATATCTTCTTGGATAAAATCAATAAATCGTGCGTTTTTTTGTAATAAACCTAATAATTGTAAAGCGGCGTCAGGCGTAGCTTCTTTCAAAATGACAGGCTCTGGAATTGGCGCAGGAACCAATTTCTCTACTTCCACAATTTTCTCTATCACTTTAACTATGGGCTCTGCCGCTACTAGATTTGCGGGTGTAGATTGTGAAGAATGATTTTTCTTACAACGCATCATTGCAAATAAAACACTTAGCAAAACTGTTAATAAAATTAAAGCTAGGACCACAACAGTACCCGCCAGGCATACATGCCATAAATCAAAAGTAGTCGGTTTTAAAGATAAATCGATTGTATAGTTCATAGAGACCTGTCGTTATAGTTATTATTTATGTCCCGATTTACGGGTTGCCTCAGAAAACATCATGCCTTGTAACACTTCTCGAGTTGTTTGCATGCGTAATTGCTTTAAATGTCTATCAGAAATAACACCCGGCACCTTAGCATCTAAATAAACATCACGAATCTTTGCAAGTATGGGTTCACATTGTTTGATAATAGTCTCTGTTGCGTTGCGGGTATCTTGCTGTTGATAAGTGGATTTTTGCATTTCATCGCTAACACATTTCTTATAGGCGTACTTTGCTGTTTGAACCTTCTCTATAGTGCCATCGGTCAAGGTTGTATTTATCCATTCGTTTTTTGTATCTTCCGCCATTGCTGTTGTTGCCGACAATAACAGCAAACTACATAAAAAATTTTTCATAAAGCCTCTGGTTATATTTCTAATATTTGTAGTGTTAATTATTTTGTAAAGCGGCTATACGCTCTTCTAAAGGCGGGTGGCTCATAAATAAACGTGACACACCACTACCATTAATACCAAATGCTGCTAATTGGCCCGGTAAATCGGGTACTTCATTGGCTCTTTGTAATGCACGTAAAGCGCCGATCATATTTTGACTACCCGCCAATTGAGCACCACCTGCATCGGCCTTAAATTCTCTATAACGTGAGAACCACATGACCAACATGGATGCTAAGAAACCTAACGCAATTTGAGCCACCATCTGGGTAATATAGTATGCAGGGCCATTTCCACGTTCGGTTTTAAAGACGACTCTATCTACAAAGTGACCCAAAATAGTAGCGAAGAAAAATACAAAAGTGTTTACTACACCCTGCATCAACGCCATTGTCACCATGTCACCATTAGCTACATGAGAAATCTCATGCCCCACTACAGCCTCAACTTCAGCAGCAGACATTGCATTTAGTAAACCCGTACTCACAGCCACTAACGCACTATTTCGGCTCATGCCTGTAGCAAAAGCATTCGCTTCTGGTGCTTGAAAAATACCTACTTCAGGCATACCAATACCGGCTAGTTGCGCTTGCTTAGCAACCACTTCCATTAACCATTGTTCTGTTTGATTTTGAGGATAAGTAATTACATGTACCCCCATCGATTGTTTTGCTGACCATTTAGACATTGCTAATGAAATTAATGATCCGGTCATACCAATGACCGCGGACATTACTAATAAAGCATTTAAGTTAAGATCCACACCTTGTGCGTCAAGTGTACTATTCAAACCCAGTACACTAAAAATAATACTGACCACGACCATAATGGCAACGTTGGTCGCTAAAAACAAAAGAATCCTAAGCATGGTAATACCCTCTAGTTTAATGAGTGACCAATATGGAGATGAATTTGAAAAATCCAATATTTGCCAAATAAAATATCTAAACAAATATTATAAAGATGAAACAGCGTAAACAGAATTGAATTTAGCAGATCAGTTGATACTCATTTTCAAAGCGGCCGCCGTTGGCCAAGGTGCTAAGAACACGGCCATAATTAAAAATGAAATTAAGATATTTAACTGGGCTTGAATGGGTAGACCCGCACCCGCCATTTCTACCGCATTACTGGCAAAAATCAATACTGGGACATACAATGGCAAAACTAATAGGGATAAAATCATCCCTCCCCGTCTTAATCCTACCGTTAAAGCAACACCTATTGCACCAATCAAACTTAATACGGGCGTACCTAATAGCAACGTCAACAATAACACGCCTAATGAGCTAGTCGGCATTCCCAAAAACACCGCTAATAATGGGGCTACTATTAACAAAGGAAAACCCGTCACTAGCCAATGTGCAATAACTTTTGCTAAAACTAATAGTGAAGCTGGATGCGCACTTAATAAAATTTGTTCTAATGAACCATCATCAAAATCTGAGCGAAACAAGCTATCTAATGACAACATTGCTGCTAATAAAGCCGACACCCAAATGATACCCGGTGCTATAGACTGTAATAAATGCGGTTGCGCCCCAATGCCTAAAGGGAAAAGCGTAATCACCAGAATAAAAAATAACAAGGGATTAGCCACTTCAGAGCGTCTGCGTAAAGCCAAGACCAAGTCTCTTTTAATAATAGCAAAAAAGGCGGTAGATAAAGACATTAAGAGAGCATAACGCGTTGAACATTAACACCTTGCAAACTTAGGTCTTGATGTGAGGTTAAGACAATCATGCCCCCCTGGGCACAATGTTCAGACATTAATGTTTCTATTAGCGTAATCCCTTGTCTATCCAAAGATGTAAAAGGCTCATCTAATATCCACAAAACATTTTTAGTCATTAATAAGCGGGCTAAAGATAAACGCCTTTTTTGACCGGCAGATAAAGCACCGACTAACATATCGTCAAAATCTTCTAAATTGACTCGAGTGAGCGCTTCAGTAATGCTGTAATTTCCGGCTTGACCCAAAGCCAAAGCCACTTTGAGATTCTCATAAACCGTCAATTCTTTTTTAACACCCTCTAGATGTCCCACATAAGCTAAATCTGAATAGTAAGAACTGTCAGATAGCGCATCACTACACCAGCTTAAGTCACCCGCATCGGGTTCACGAAAACCACATAAAATACGTAATAATGAAGTTTTACCACTACCGTTTTTACCTTCTAGCAATAACACCTGGCCAGCATTGACAGTAAATGACAAGTCCTCAAACAAGACCCGATCATCTCGAATACAACTTAGCGAATTAGCCTGTAATGAATAATTCACGTACCCTGACATTACTTAGCGACCAATGATCTCTGTCTTACTGCTTCAAATAACAAAACACCAGTAGCGACCGACAAATTTAAACTTTCAACACGCCCTAACATAGGAATTGAAACCAACATATCGCACTGTTCTTTGGTTAAGCGCCTTAAGCCTTTGCCTTCTGCGCCGACAACGATGGCCATTGGCGCTGTAAAATCCGTCTTATAAAGTGTTTGAGTTGTTTCCCCATCAGCACCGGCAACCCACAATCCTTGATCTTTCAGCCAACGTAAAGTTCTCGCCAAATTGGTTACTTGATAAACAGGAACAGTTTCTGCAGCACCACTCGCCACTTTACACACCGTCGGAGTAATGCCTGTTGCATTATCTTTAGTAATGATGACACCATGCACGCCTGTAGCATCAGCCGTTCTTAAGCAAGCACCCAAATTATGGGGATCTTGAACGTTATCTAACACTAAAAACAAAGCGGTTTCTGTTAAGTTCTCAACGGCAGACTTTAAATCACTTTCTGATAACTCACCTGGCATATCGACTTCAATCACAATGCCTTGATGATTATTACTATCCGACAAACGATCAAGTCTTTTTCTATCAACTTTTTCTGGCTTTATGCCAAGATCTAATAGATCCTCTATAGCTTTAGTTAATCTTATATCTTGTCTAGCTGTATCTACCCAGGCTTGTTGAATATTTTTAGGGGAATAATCAAGCGCGGCTTGCACTGAATGTAGGCCGAATAGTTTAGTTAATTTCATTTTGTTGTTTTTTTCTTACGACGTTTCTTTTTAGGCTTATCACTATCGGTTACTTTTTTTACTGAGCCTTCTTTATTAATTAGCTCAAAATCCATTTTCTTTTCATCTAAATCTACGCGTACAACCCTAATGTTGACGGTATCACCCAAACGATAATTAGTATTAGTCCGTTCACCTTTCAATTGATGACTCGTTGGGTCAAAATGGAAATAATCCTGCCCCAAATTACTGATATGTACTAAACCTTCAACATAAATATCAGCCAACTCAACAAAGAAACCAAATGAAGTCACTGCAGAGATGATACCGGAGAACTCTTCTCCGATTTTATCCATCATGTATTCACATTTTAACCAACTAACTACATCACGCGTTGCATCATCCGCTCTTCGTTCATTTGCAGAACAATGTTCACCCAACATAATCATCTCAGGCATACCATAGACGAAAGTTTCGGGCGATTTACCCGCTAAACAATGTCGGATAGCACGATGGACTAATAGATCAGGATAACGCCTAATGGGGGAAGTAAAATGGGCATAAGCTTCTAAAGCTAAACCAAAGTGACCTTTAAGATCAGGACTATAAACTGCCTGAGACATCGATCTTAATAATACGGTTTGAATCAAATGAGCATCCGGTCTGTCCTTAACCGAATCCACTAAATGCATATAATCAAGAGGTGTAGGGCTCACGCCACCGCCAAACTTTAGACCTAACTCACCTAAAAAAGTTTTTAAATTAAGTAATTTATCTGAGGACGGGCCTTCATGAATACGCAATAACTTAGGGATTTTTTTAGCATTTAGATACTTAGCCGCCGCGCTATTCGCAGTAATCATAAACTCTTCAATCAGTTTATGCGCATCGTTACGAACCACAGGAACAATTTTTTCAATCTTACGATCAGCACCAAACATGATTCGCGTTTCTTGCGTATCAAAATCCATGGCACCACGTTTTTCACGACTAATTCGCATCACTTTATATAAGGCGTAAAGTTCACGCAAATGGGGTAAGACAGCTTCATAGTTATCAGCTAAGGTCTCATCACCATCCACTAAGATCTTAGCAACCTCTGTGTACGTTAAACGCGCATGAGAGCGCATCACTGCATCATAAAATCGACTTCTAGAAACACACCCTTCTTCGTCTATGAAAAGTTCACAGACCATACACAAACGATCCACATGCGGATTAAGTGAACACAATCCGTTAGACAATATCTCCGGCAACATCGGAATGACTTGTTCTGGAAAGTAAACTGAAGTACTACGATTTTTAGCTTCTTTATCTAACTCGGTTTCGACTTGTACATAATGAGAAACGTCTGCAATGGCAACTAATAACTTCCAACCCTTAGGCGTTTTCTTACAATAAACAGCATCATCAAAGTCTCGTGCATCTTCACCATCAATCGTAACTAAAGGGGTGCTACGTAAATCGACGCGGCCTTCTTTAGCTGATTCAGGGACTTCAGCAGATAGAGATTTAATTTCTTCAAGTAACTCAGCAGGCCAAACATTAGGAAGTTCGTATGACCGTATCGCCATCTCAATTTCCATACCAGGCGCTAAATGATCGCCCAATACATCAATAATTCTGCCAATAGGTTGGTGTAATTTAGTAGGTTGTTCTGTTACTTCTGCGACAACAATTTGGCCATGCTGAGCATCACCTACGCCGTCCGCTTCCACTAATAGCGTTTGAGCGATATTTTTGTTATCGGGTACTACATAAGTGAAGCCATCTTCTTCATAAAGTCTACCAACGATCTGATGCGTATTTCGTTCTAAAATTTCAACGACGGCACCTTCCCTACGGCCTTTCTTATCGATCCCAGCAACCCTAAGCATGGCTCTATCATTGTGCAATAGAGGATTCATTTCTCTGGGGGATAAATATAAATCATCCGATCCATCATCCGGTCTTAAGAACCCGAAGCCATCTGGATGACCAATGATACGACCTACAATTAAATCTTTATTATTAACTAAACAATATTGTTGACCACGATTGTAAAGTACCTGACCATCGCGCTCCATAGCTCTTAGGCGTCGCCTTAAAGCCTCAAGATCATCTTCACTTTCAAGTTTAAATAGATTAGCTATCTCACTACGCGATAAAGTTTTACCGGCATGCTCTAAAGCAGCCAGAATAAGCTCTCTACTTGGAATGGGATTTTCATACTTTTCAGCTTCTCGCTGAGCGTATGGATCATTAGTTGAGTTAAAATCAACGTCTTTTTTAGACTTAGATGTCATTTAATAATTAAATTCAATTGGATTGGTACAATTAATTGATAGGCTTATATCATACATGCTTAACCTATCGATTAGAATTGAAAATAACAAATCCTATTAAAATAACATTATAAATTGCTCATAAAACAATGTGCCGTTGTTTAACCGGCAAAAAAACAGTTCATATTTGTGAAAACAATATGGATAACCTATTAGTACTCAGGCAATAATTGCAAACCTAACCAAGCGACAACGACAACAACAACAACAACAAATAACAAATAACAAATAACAGTATCATTTTGATTTTTGTTAACACGTCTTTATCTATTCTATTAAACATAACCGTCACCTCTATACAAAACGTAATAAATATAAAAACACATTATTTCTATAACTTAATATGTAACCGAAATAACAACAAAAGCAACCCTGCTTTACTTTCAAGTTTTAAGGCTAGCCTCTCGTTCGTATATAATAAGCCTACTTAAATCGATTTTTTATATCCAAACCCTTAGGAGCTGTACATCATGCCTGTTTATCGTTCTAAAACTTCAACCGGTGGTCGTAATATGGCGGGAGCTCGCTCTTTATGGCGCGCAACAGGCATGAAGGATGACGACTTCAGTAAGCCTATCATTGCGATTGCAAATTCATTTACCCAATTTGTGCCGGGGCATGTGCATTTAAAAGACTTAGGTCAATTAGTGGCACGTGAAATAGAAGCCGCGGGTGGCGTTGCAAAAGAATTCAATACCATAGCCGTGGATGACGGTATTGCCATGGGCCACGACGGCATGTTGTATTCATTACCGAGCCGCGACATTATTGCAGACTCCGTAGAATATATGGTTAACGCACATTGTGCTGATGCTATCGTCTGTATTTCTAACTGTGACAAAATCACCCCGGGTATGTTAATGGCCGCCATGCGCCTTAACATCCCAGTCATTTTCGTATCAGGCGGCCCTATGGAAGCGGGTAAAGTCCGTTTAGCCAACCCTGAAACAAACACCTTTGATATTAAAAAACTCGACTTAATTGATGCCATGGTCATGGCAGCAGATAGCAAAGTATCAGACGCTGATCTTGCAGAAGTAGAACGCTCAGCCTGCCCTACCTGTGGCTCTTGTTCAGGTATGTTTACTGCTAACTCAATGAACTGCTTAACTGAAGCATTGGGCTTATCTTTACCCGGTAATGGCACAGTAGTCGCTACACATGCAGACCGCGAAGCCTTATTTAAGCAAGCAGGCCGAACCATAGTCGAATTATGTAAACAATACTACGAAAATGACGACGCCTCTATATTACCCCGTTCTATTGGCTTTAAAGCATTTGAAAACGCGATAGCTTTAGACATTGCTATGGGTGGATCAACTAATACCATCTTACACATATTAGCCATCGCTCAAGAAGCAGAAATTGACTTTACCATGGCAGACATCAATCGCATGTCTAAAATCGTGCCTCAATTGTGTAAAGTAGCGCCTAACACCAATAAATATCATATAGAAGACGTCCACCGTGCGGGTGGCATTATGGCCATCTTAGGCGAATTGGATCGTGCAGGTAAATTACATACAGACGTACCCACCGTACATGCTAAAACCATGAAAGATGCACTTGATGTATGGGATATTGCGCGTAATCCAAATGATGCAGTAAAAACCTTCTATATGGCAGGCCCTGCAGGTGTCCCCTCACAAGTGGCCTTTAGTCAAAACACACGTTGGCCTAGCTTAGATACTGACCGTGCCGAAGGCTGTATTCGCTCTTTAGAACATGCCTTTAGCCAAGAAGGTGGCTTAGCCGTTTTACACGGCAACATCGCTATAGACGGTTGTGTAGTAAAGACTGCGGGAGTTGATGACAGTTTATTGGTTTTTGAAGGTCCTGCCCATGTCGTAGAAAGCCAAGACGAAGCCGTAGAAAACATCTTAGCGGACAAAGTTAAGGCCGGTGATGTGGTGGTGGTTCGCTACGAAGGCCCTAAAGGAGGCCCGGGCATGCAAGAAATGTTATACCCCACCAGCTATATCAAGTCTAAAGGCTTGGGTAAAGCGTGCGCACTATTAACTGACGGTCGTTTCTCTGGTGGTACATCAGGTCTATCCATTGGACACTGCTCACCCGAAGCCGCCGCAGGAGGCAATATCGGCTTGGTACAAAATGGTGATCGAATCCGTATCGATATCCCTAACCGCACTATCGATGTGTTACTGAGTGATGAAGAACTAACAAAGCGCCGAGCAGAGCAAGATAAATTAGGTTGGAAACCTGCTAAAGCACGGCCTCGAAAAGTTTCTGCGGCCCTTAAAGCCTACGCCATGTTAGCAACCAGTGCAGATAAAGGTGCAGTTAGAAACTTAGAATTATTAGACTAAAGATAGCGTTTTTATACAACTCTAACTACCCTTAAAAACATAGTATTGAAACTAAAAATAAAACTGATACAGTCATACTACTAAACACACGTTTAGCCTTTATTAACTTTAAGGAAACACGATGGCTGATTACAAAAAATATATCTGTGATGTTTGTGAACACATTTACGATGAAGCAGTCGGTGATGCCGATTCTGATATCGCTCCAGGCACTTTATGGGCAGATGTACCAGAAGATTGGCGTTGCCCAGACTGTGGTGTAAGCAAAGATGATTTTGTTTTATTAGATTAAGACAGCTTAATCAAAAAGAAAGGGGCTTCACGCCCCTTTTTTATTATTCGTTAACGCTTGATTCTCTATCGGGACGTATTTGATTAACGATTGATGATCTCGCCTCATGGCTGATAGCGTTTCTATCTCGACCTGCACTTGTAATAACGGGTAAAAATGTAATCAGCACTTCAATTTTATCCATCTTCAACATGCTGATTAAGTGTGAGACAAAGTCATCTTCACCTACAAACGGGGCTAATTCTTTTGATGCACCGATATATTCAAGGGCTATCGGTTGAATAAGGGCTTTTGTGAGTAATGCGGGTTGAAATAATGAGGCATGAAAGCCTAATACATCATCACCCTGAGTAGTCGTACCTTCAGGAAAAGCAATGATATTAGAGTGTTGTTTTAACAACCAAATCATGCGCTCATTGATTTCTCTAATGTGTTTTTTATCGCCACGACGGATAAAGAGTGTACCCGCTTGTCTGGCTAAAAACCCAACAACAGGCCAAGTAGAAATATCACTTTTTGCGACAAAATAAGCCGGTAAAAACTTACCAATCACCACAATATCTAACCATGATATATGATTGCTAACTAATAACGTGCCATCATTAGGCACTGAACCTATCTGAGTAATATGTAGTTTAAGAATCGAACTAAAACTATCTAGCCAATTCTGTTTTATTGCATCACGTCTTATTTTAGCTTTATTAGCAGAGCTCAAAACGCCTAATACAGGAAACACGAGCCCCGCTAATACTAAACCATAGGCAAATAAAACAATGACAGCACTTAATCTATAAACTAGCCGCAGTTTCAATTTCATTATTCGCCTGATAACCTTTCATATAGTGTTTGCTGTAACGCTCTTTCAACTGATCTAAGGGTAATAAAACAAATAGATCCATACAGTTAAAATCTTCATCCCAATACGGTTCGCCACAGATCAACGCCCCAAAACGTAAATAGGCTTTTAATAAAGGTGGAATACCTGATTCGTCACGTAGACATCTTAATTCAGCCGGTACCTTAATACGTGGAGTCACTTGAATGTCAGTCGTTGCAATATTTTTCTCATCAATATTTCTAAATACCGCATCTATAGCGTAACCACTAGGGCCCGGTGTAATACTCGCACAGCCGATTAAGTAGTTATATTGACCTTCTAAGGCATACTGCACTAACGAAGACCACAATGTCGTTAATACGGCGCCACCACGATAATCAGGATCTACACAGGTTCTACCCACTTCTAAAAAGCGTCCTGGTAACGCTAATATAGGGGTCATATCAAATTCATCTTGAGAATAATAACGCCCTAAACTTTTTGCTTGATCTTGATTCAATAAACGTGTGTAACCTACGATCTTTTTATTAATGTTGTCATACACCACCAAATGATCACAGTAGCTATCCACTTCATCGTAATCTAACCCTTCTGCTTCTGTCTTTAACTTAGCACCCATTTCTCTACCGAACACGCGGTATCTAAGGGCTTGCGCTTCTTTTATTAATTCGTCTGTATCAGCTAAAAAACATTCTAGTTTTTTAGTGGCGTTGATAAGTTTTTCTGTCGCTGTGTTTTTCATAAGTTGCCACCTAGCTCAAATTAAATTCGATATAGATTAAGCAACGCAGGTGACAGGTTAATGTCAAATTGGTTAAAGAAACGTGACAATCCGATGACGAAATGATGACAATTTAGGTGTTTGCTTTTTTATAATAAAACGCCATGCTTATTTAAGTAGCGATGCTATTGGTTGTATAATTCAACTCAGCTACAATCGTGCGTTGTTTCACTTTGTGAACCGTCACGCTTCAACACTAACCGCCACCATTATGAGTTACGCTATGGAATATGCTTTAGAAACCACCTCCTTAGATGCATTGCAAGCAGATTGCTTGATTATCGGGGTCTATCAAGACCAACAATTAACTGATTCTGCTGCCTCACTCCCAGAAAGCACACGTAATGTCATCAGTAAAGTGCTTGCTAGAGGTGACAATAAAGGCGCCATTGGCACTACTCTTTTAATAAACGCTCTACCTGACAGTGGTATCGAACGTGTTTTATTAGTCGGTCTGGGCGAGCATAAAGCATTGACAGGTAAAAACTTTAGAAAAGCACTCCAAGCGGTGTTTGCCAGCTTAAAAAAATCTCAAATTAAAACGGTGACATGTACTTTAGCCGATGTAGATGTGATTAACGGCGACCGTCAATGGAAAACTCGCCAAATTATAGAAATAGTAAACGATACGGCTTATCAATTTACGGCTTATAAATCGAATAAAGACCTAGACTTTACTATTGAGAAAATCAGCATTACAGCACCCACATCTGAATTAACTCAAGCACAGCTCGGTTTATCTCAAGGCACTGCGATTGCTGATGGCATCAATTTAACCAAATTATTAGGCGACTTACCCGGCAACATCTGTACACCCACATACTTAGCAGAACAAGCCATTGAATTAGGCAGTCAATATGACAAATTGAGTATTAACGTTCTTGAAGAAGCCGATATGGAACAACTCGGCATGGGCGCTTTGTTATCAGTATCTCGTGGCAGCAGACAACCGGCTAAATTAATTACGCTGGATTATCAAGGTGGTGATAAAAACGCTAAGCCTATCGTGTTAATTGGTAAAGGCCTTACCTTTGATGCGGGTGGTATTTCTTTAAAGCCTGGCTTAGGCATGGATGAAATGAAATACGATATGTGCGGTGGTGCTACTGTCTTAGGCACTTTAAAGGCCGCTGCAGAAATGAAACTACCACTCAATATCATCGGCTTAATTCCGGCTTCCGAGAACTTACCCGATGGTGATGCCAACAAACCCGGTGATGTGCTTATTAGTATGTCTGGTAAAACCATTGAAGTATTAAATACGGATGCAGAAGGTCGCTTACTATTATGTGACACTTTAACGTATGCAGAACGTTTCAACCCAGACGTAGTGATCGACATGGCAACCTTAACAGGCGCATGTTTAGTGGCATTAGGTCGAGTGCCTAGTGGTTTATTAGGCAACAATGACGAACTATGTAACGCTTTACTCGCTGCCGGTGAAGTAGCCAATGACAGCTTATGGCGCTTGCCGTTATGGGAAGAATATCAAGAACAACTTAAATCAAACTTTGCTGATTTAGCGAATATTGGCGGCAAAGATGCAGGCACTATTACTGCCGCATGCTTCTTATCACATTTTGCTGAAAAATTTAACTGGGCTCATTTAGATATTGCAGGTACTGCATGGCGCACAGGCCAAAACAAAGGGGCAACAGGTAGACCTGTACCTTTATTGACGCAATATTTATTAAATAGGGCTTATGGCTGAAGTTAGCTTTTATGTGCTGTCATCTAACTCGATAGATAAACGCGATGAGTTTGCTTGCAAACTCATCGAAAAAGCTTATCGTAGCGAATGCTTCTGTTATGTATTAACCGATAATGACGCACAAAGCCATAAGATCAATGAGTTACTATGGACTTTTAGAGCCAGTAGCTTTGTACCACACCAATTATTTGACGGCACAGTACCTGAGTTTAAAAAAGTCATTTTGATTGGCTCTGAATCTGTGCCTAAAGACTGGCAACACACAGTCGTTAATCTATCGACAAACTGCCCCGTTAACTTTAGTAATATAGCGCGGATTCTTGAGATCTTAGATAATAATGAATCGACTAAAATACCGGGTAGACAGCGCTATAATCAATACCAAAAAGCCGGTATACCGATCACTACACATCATATAAATAATTAAATTACGCACACATGGAAAAAACTTACGCCCCGCATTCTATCGAACAACGCTGGTACCAAACTTGGGAAGAAAAAGGCTATTTTGCCGCCCAAACAGAAGGTGAATCTTATTGTATTATGATTCCACCACCCAATGTCACAGGTAGTTTGCACATGGGTCACGCGTTTCAAGACACCATTATGGACGCTCTCACCCGTTATCATCGCATGAAAGGTTACAGCACCTTATGGCAACCCGGCACAGATCACGCTGGGATTGCTACTCAAATGGTAGTAGAGCGATTGTGTAATGCTGAAGGCAAAACTCGCCATGATTATGGCCGTGAAAAATTCTTAGAAAAAGTTTGGCAATGGAAGGATGAGTCAGGCGGCACTATCACCCGTCAATTACGTCGCATGGGTTCGTCTTTAGATTGGGAAAAAGAACGCTTTACCATGGATGATGGCATGTCAGATGCCGTACAAGAAGTTTTTATTCAATTATATGAAGAAGGTTTAATTTACCGTGGCAAACGCTTAGTTAACTGGGACCCTGTCTTACACACCGCCGTATCTGATTTAGAAGTGTTATCAGAAGAAGAAAATGGTTCTATGTGGCATTTGCGTTACCCATTATCAAACGGTCAAGGCCATTTAATTGTTGCCACCACCCGTCCTGAAACACTGTTAGGTGATGCCGCTGTAGCTATCCATCCTGATGATGAACGTTATAAACACTTATTGGGCGAGTTTGTCGTATTACCTTTAAGTGGGCGTTTAATCCCGATTATTGCAGATGAGTATGTTGACCCAGAATTTGGTACCGGCTGTGTAAAAATCACCCCAGCTCATGATTTTAATGATTACGAAGTATGGACTCGTCACCGGAATACCTCTGTTATTCAAGCCTTACCGCATGGCGGTTTAATTAATATCTTGACCGTTGATGCGGCTATTCGTAGCAACACTGCCGATGAAGATAACTTAATCCCCAGCAAATATGTAGGCCTAGATCGCTTTGAAGCGCGTAAAAAAATGGTCGCTGATATTGATGCCGCGGGCTTATTAGAAAAAATCATTGATCATAAGTTGATGGTGCCACGTGGTGATAGAACCAACAGCGTCATTGAGCCTTTATTAACCGATCAATGGTATGTCAAAGTAGCGCCTTTAGCAGAACCTGCCATTGCAGCTGTTGAAAAGGGTGATATCAAATTTGTCCCTGACAACTGGAAAAATACCTATTACGAATGGATGCGTAACATTCAAGACTGGTGTATCTCTCGACAAATCTGGTGGGGCCATAGAATCCCGGCTTGGTATGATGATTTAGGCAATATCTATGTTGGTAATTCTGAAGCCGCTATCCGCGCCAAACATAATTTAGCGGCGGACTATCCGCTTAAACAAGATGAAGATGTATTAGATACCTGGTTCTCTTCGGCTTTGTGGCCGTTCTCAACCTTAGGTTGGCCAGAAAAAACACCTGAACTGGCTAAGCATTACCCCACCAGCGTATTAGTCACTGGCTTTGACATCATCTTCTTCTGGGTCGCTAGAATGATTATGATGGGACTTAAGTTTCAAGGTGAAGTGCCTTTTAAAGAAGTTTACATTCATGGTTTAGTGCGTGATGCAGAAGGCCAAAAAATGTCTAAATCTAAAGGTAATGTATTAGATCCGATTGATATTATCGATGGTATTGAATTAGAAGCCTTAGTCGAAAAACGTATATCGGGCATGATGCAACCGCATTTAGCTAAGAAAATTGAGCAAGATACCCGTAAGCATTTCCCTGATGGGATTCAATCTTACGGCACCGATGCGTTACGCTTTACTTTTGCATCGCTAGCCTCAACGGGCCGTGATATCCGTTTCGACTTAGCTAGAACCGAGGGTTATCGAAACTTCTGTAATAAACTCTGGAATGCCGCACGTTACGTATTAATGAATACGGAAGAATTTGATAACGGTTTTTCTGGGGCACCTGTGTCATACACTCAAGTCGATCTTTGGATTACTTCCAGACTGCATCAAGTGATTGCGACCACTAGCCATGCCATAGATAACTATCGATTTGATTTAGCAGCACAAGCGATTTATGAATTTACGTGGAATGAATACTGTGACTGGTATTTAGAATTAGCCAAGATCTCTTTGCAATCAGAAGATGAAAATCTACAACGCGGCACCCGTCATACTTTAGTCACGGTATTAGAAACTATGTTACGTTTAGCGCATCCGATTATGCCGTTCATCACTGAAGAGATCTGGCAACGTGTCGCACCGTTAGCAGGTATCACAGCTGAAACCATTATGTTGCAAGCTTACCCTATCAGTGATGATGCACAGATCAAACTCGATGCGATTGAAGAAACCAACTGGGTAATGAACTTTATCTTAGGTGTGCGTCGTATCCGTGGTGAGATGAATATTGCACCGGGAAAACCTTTACCGATTTTATTACAACATGGCTCTGCTAATGACCAACAATGCTTAGCGAACAACTTGGCTTACCTTAAAAGGCTGGGTCGTTTAGAAGAAATCACTTGGTTAGAAGCAAGTGAATCAGCGCCAGAATCTGCGATAGCGTTAGTCGGGGAATTGAATATTTTAATCCCTATGGCAGGCTTAATTGATAAAGAAGCTGAATTAGCTCGTTTGGATAAAGAGATTCAAAAAATATTGAATGATCTACCTCGTGTGGAAGGCAAATTAAGCAACCCTACTTTTATTGATAAAGCGCCTGCTGATGTTATCGATAAAGAAAAAGCTAAATTAGCGGATTTACGCTCGACTTTAAATAATCTAGAGCAACAAAAAACTAAAATACTAGCCTTATAACAAAGAAAGGGAGCGTTATCTTATTAGCGCTCCCTATCTTTATCTTTTCTTTTATGGTCCAGTCTCAATATATAGCGAATGGATTGACATAAATAGCCTATACTCCATATACCGATCTCAGTTTACTTAAAACCCGCCTCGCGTTATTTTAAGTGCACCTGTTGATATCCTCAGCTACCCCAGATGATCTTATGCCCACTGTTGCGACGCCTGATCATCAAGCTCATGGCTTTATTAGCTTTATAATTGCGACCCAAGCCATTAATGAAGCGTCTATCAATAAGTATATTCTAGCGGCAAAAAAGGCGAGCCTATCTCTCGTCAGTTACTTAGTTATTAATAATATAATTAATAGTGAACAATTAGCCGCCGATGCATCAGAATACTTTGGCCTACCCTATTTAGATATAAACGCAGTTGATCTTGCCTCCCTACCACTTAAAACTTTAAACGAATCACTCATTCGCAAACACAACACGTTGCCACTTTTTGTCAGAGGTAAAACCCTATTTCTTGCGTTTTCTGATCCATGCCAACCAGTTGCCTTAGATGAAATCCAATTTCATAGCCAACTACATCCACAAATTATCATAGTAGAAGAAAGCAAACTGGCGAAAGCCATAGAAATTTGTCTTGAAGCATCTGATACTTCAATGGCAGAACTCATAGAAGTCCAGACTGACAACTATGGTGAATCAACTCCCTATGCGGATATTGCGACTAATAACTCAGAAATAGATGATGCGCCTATCGTGCGCTTTGTGAATAAGATCTTATCGGATGCTATAAAGAAAGGCGCCTCTGATATCCATTTGGAGCCGTATGAAAAAGAATTTAGAATTCGATTTAGAACGGATGGCATGCTCTATCAGATTCCCAGCCCACCTTCAGCTATGGCCAATAGAATTATCTCTAGACTAAAAGTCATGGCTAAAATGGACATTTCGGAACATAGAATTCCCCAAGATGGGCGTATCAAAATTACATTAACTAAAACCAATCCTATCGATTTTAGGGTAAATTGCTGCCCCACTCTCTTCGGCGAAAAAATGGTCTTGAGAATACTAGATTCTAACAATGCTCAAATAGGCATCGAAAAACTAGGTTTTGAGCAAGAGCAAGAACAATTATTTAAATCTGCTATCAACAAACCCTATGGCATGATTTTAGTCACTGGACCCACCGGTAGTGGCAAAACAGTCACTTTGTATACAGCTCTCAATATATTGAATCGTATTGAGCAAAATATTTGTACTGCTGAAGATCCCGTTGAGATTTCAGTCAATGGTATCAACCAAGTGAATGTTAACGTAAAAACAGGGTTAACCTTTGCCACTGCCTTACGATCCTTTTTACGCCAAGACCCTGACATTATCATGGTTGGTGAAATAAGAGACTTAGAAACAGCAGACATTGCTGTCAAAGCCGCACAAACTGGTCATTTAGTACTATCCACTTTACATACGAACGATGCACCGCAAACTTTAAATCGACTCATGCAAATGGGCATAGAACCTTACAATATTGCCTCTGCAATTATATTAATCATTGCACAACGCTTAGCAAGACGCTTATGTCCCTTGTGCAAAAAACACGTTAATTATCCGAAGTCCCTGCTAATTTCCGCTGGTTTTGCGCTTGAAGATGTTGACGCTCTCAAACTCTATGGGGCTGTCGGTTGTGATAATTGTTCCGCTGGTTATAAAGGTCGTATTGGTATCTATCAAACGATGACTCTAAGTGACCCCATGCGAAACTTGATTTTAACCGGCGGTAATGCAGAACAAATAACAAACCTTGCCGATCAAGAAGGCGTAAAGAATCTACGTGCGTCTGGTTTATACAAAGTTAAAATGGGCATTACGAGTCTGGAGGAAGTTGATCGAGTGACTAAGGAATAAGCATGATAAATTCCTCAGAAACACTAACCCTAGACTATGCATGGAGAGGAATTGATCAGCTAGGCATGCATCATGAAGGTGTCATCTCAGCTAAAAGCTTATTACTTGCAAAAGTAAGTTTAAGGGGTCAAGGTTACACCCTGGCTCATATCGCTTTAAAGACAAAGCCACTGCTTAATATAAAACGTAAGCAAATCTCTAAAATTGAAATAACTATTTTTATCCGACAATTATCTACCTTATTCAATGCAGGCATTCCCTTAGTACAAGCGATCACTATTATTAGTCATGGTCATGACAATGCAAGTATGCGCACTTTATTATCTAGCATTAAAGATGATCTTGAAAAGGGCGAAACCTTTGCAGAAACCCTAAAGAAATCCCCGCAATATTTCGATACATTATTTTGTAATCTAATAGAAGTGGGGGAGCATGCGGGTGTCTTAGAAACATTACTCGATAAAATAGCCAGTTATCAAGAAAAGTCAGATTTGCTTAAAAAGAAAGCGCTCAAAGCGTTGACCTACCCTTTAGCTGTAATGACCACTGCATTAATTGTTACCTCAATATTATTAATCTTTGTAGTACCCATCTTTAAGGATATGTTCAAAAGTTTTGGCGCAGAGTTACCCGTATTTACACAATGGATAGTGGATCTATCAGAAATTATTATTAATGACGGCTGGATACTTTTATTGCTTATACTGATTTGTGCGTATGCGTTTAACTATTTTAAAAAACACTCTGAGGCCTTTAATTACTTCATCGATAAAAGCTTGCTTAAGTTACCGATTATAAACCCATTGATTAATAAAGCATTTATTGCTCGATTCACCCGCACCTTAGCGACCTTATCTGCGGCCGGCGTCCCAATAGTCGATGCCTTACAATTAGTTGCCGGCACTTGTGGCAATCGTGTCTATTACAATGCCCTATTAGCCATTAGAGAAGATGTGGCAACGGGGCAGCAACTCCAATATGCCTTACAAAAAACCCATCTCTTTCCCCACTTAGTACAACAAATGATCGCTATTGGTGAAGAATCTGGAGAACTCGATTATATGCTCAGCAAAATTGCCGAATTTTACGAGGCAGAGGTTGATAACTTTACTGACAACTTAAGCGCCTTAATGGAGCCCATTATTATGATTATATTAGGCTTATTAATTGGAGGATTAGTGGTCGCCATGTACCTACCTATATTTAAGATGGGATCAGCCATCAACTAATCTATCAGAGCCTATTCCTAGCCACATAACACCCTTTATTAAAGTTCTACGTGCTATACTTTTATGTATAAACAGCTATAACTCTATCTAAAATACCCCATGCTCACCTTATTACAAGAACTTGATAGTTCACTCAATAATACTTACTTTTTATATTTTGTAGTTGGCACCATTGGTTTAATAGTGGGCAGTTTTCTTAATGTGGTTATTTACCGTTTACCCATAATGCTTCAAACAAGTTGGCGAGAAGAATGTCAGATCTTTTTAGACATTAAATCTGAAATATCCACGCCCAAAACTGTCTTTAATTTAGCATTACCCCATTCACATTGTCCTACTTGTAAATGCCCTATTAAGCCTCATCAAAATATACCTGTTTTAAGCTATCTATTTTTAAAAGGCCGTTGTGCAAATTGCTCAGCAGCCATTTCCATGCGCTATCCAGTCATTGAAGTGTTAACGGCTTTATTATCCATTTTAATGGCCTTACATTTTGGGTATTCAATTCAAACTTTATTTGCTCTGATACTTATTTGGTCACTGATTTGTTTGAGCTTTATTGATATAGACCACCAACTATTGCCCGACAACATCACCCAACCTCTGCTTTGGATCGGCTTATTATTAAGCGTATTTCATATTTTTAGTGATGCTTCATCGAGTATCTTTGGCGCTATTTTCGGTTACTTAAGTCTATGGACTGTTTTTAAAGTATTTAAGCGTCTAACCGGTAAAGACGGCATGGGTTATGGTGATTTTAAATTACTCGCTGTGTTTGGCGCTTGGTTAGGCTGGCAAACTTTACCGCTGATCATATTATTATCTTCATTGGTGGGTACCGTTATCGGACTCATCATGATATCTCTGGGTAAAAGAGAACATTCAACCCCTTTCCCATTTGGCCCCTACTTGGCAATTGCGGGATTATTAGCGCTTTTATGGGGCCCTGAACTGAATCAATTTTATTTTTCGTCATTTGGTTTGTAGACAGATGTTAAAGATTGGCTTAACCGGTGGCATTGCTTGTGGTAAAACTACCGTTACCCTTTTATTTCAAGAACACAACGTGCCTATTATTGACGCCGATGTTATAGCACATGAATTAGTGGCTGTTGGTCAACCTGCACTAAGTTCAATCAGTGAACTTTTTGGAGAGCGTGTCATCAAAAGTGATGGCTCTTTAAACAGGGCTATTTTAAGAGATATTATTTTTAATAGCAGTGAAGAAAAACATAAACTAGAGCGCATACTTCACCCGCTTATTCACCAAACTATACTAAACCAAGTCAGTTTATTAACCAGCCCTTATTGTATTATTTGCATCCCTTTATTATTTGAAACGAAATGGTCACATCTTGTTGATAGAGTACTCGTTATTGACTGCCCGATTGAAACTCAAGTGAGTAGACTTCAACAGCGAGATGGCATGTCTCTTGAGGTCATAAATAGTATTATTAGTAGTCAAGTATCCAGAAGCTATAGACTTGAACATGCAGATGATCTTATAGATAATACAAATACGCAGGATGTGCTTGCGGAAGATGTTAAAAAACTGCACAATTTATATGTTACTAAAAGCAATTGCTAGGATAAATTTTTTGTGAATACCGCCATAACTTATGAATTTCCACTCAATGAAAAAATACGTGTTTTCATAAGACTCGAACACCTGTTCAATCAATTTATCTACTTCTCAGCTAACCCTAATATGAATGACAAGCGCGCAGCC
>Ga0364920_10084_pt1 | contig 47046 bp, 57 predicted proteins | sample SorcelJu500001C8_FD_206961 | JGI IMG/M metagenome (GOLD analysis project Ga0364920, IMG submission 206961) | Enriched cells from Trout Bog Lake Hypolimnion, Wisconsin, USA - BchlTB.June20.5000.01.C8 | ecosystem: Environmental > Aquatic > Freshwater > Lake > Hypolimnion/Profundal zone | place: USA...
AAGGATGTCGTAGCGCCCTTCGCATCAGTAACACTTGTCACGCGTCCCGAGGCATCGTAAGCATACTTTGCAGTATTACCAAGCGGGTCAGTAATAGAAAGTAGTTGTGAATGACTAGTGGCATCATAGACTAATGTAGTAGTGTTATTGTTCGCATCTGTCACCGATATCGGCATACCAAAACTATTATAATTCACTACAATCTGATTTGATAGTGGGTCTACAATCGTGGCTTTACTGACATGTGAACCAACAATTGTATATAGAAAATTAGTAGATAGGCCAAGAGAATTTGTTATTCCAGTAGTCAAACCTAAAATATTATACCCAAAACTAGTGACATTATTCAATGGGTCAGTAATAGAACTAACCATTCCATTCATTACAACAGCACCGTCGTAATATGTATAACTTGTTGTCCTATTCAATGGGTCAGTAATCGACAATATTCGGTTAGATAACGAATCCATGTTATATACGGTGGTACCATCGGGAGAGGTATACTCTGAACCGTACTTGGCCGCGTTAAATCGCCATGAGGTCACTGCACCATTGGGCGTGGTTAAGTTGGTCTGAGCAACCGAGCCTCCAGCAAGTGAATAATTGAAGGTAGAGAAGCTGCCGTCTGCATTCGTTTGACTGACGACTCTATTATTAGCATCATAAACGTTAGTAAATTTAACGACACCATTACCATCAGTGAGCGTATTCATTCTTCCTTGATTATCATAGCCATATTTAATGATTGTATTGTCAGGTTTAATAACTTTACTAAGTCTGGGAAAGGCACTAAACGGGTCAGTTTCGTAGACATAATTAACAACTCTACCATCTGGCCCGATTATCGCATTTGTTTGGATAAAATTATCCCCAACATAGCTCTGGTTAAAGACAACACTTTTCCCTTCGCTATTGGTGATTTTAGTTATGTATCCTGCCGTATCTTCTGCATCATAATGCCTCGTTATAGTGAGTGTATTGCCGTTATTATCGGTCAACGAAATCAGTCCACCTGAATTTTCAAAAACATATTTCCATCCATCACGAGTTGTCAATACCCTATTGTTGTTGAATCCCGTTATAATATCAATTCTCGCCCCAACAAATTCAGGATTAGTTGAATTAAAAAACAAGATTGGCGGTGGTGGATTACAAGTCTCTACAGGACCACTGCCATCAGCAACAACAATAGCGTCGCTCATTATTTCTGGAGTTGCCATAGCATATTGAACGGGAACAGATGGCTGTGCTGCTGCACACCCCCCCCTTGGTACCCCGGCAAAGTCGAAATAAGACCCACCCGGTTTAGTCAACCTTATCATATCCTGAGATTGGTCTACCCTCCAATCGAATTCAAACGACATGCCCTTGCCAAACGCGCCTAAACCATCGCTTCCTGCATAAGTAACAGCACTTCCTCCTAGACGGCTGACATAATACCGTTTGATGTTGATAGGGATAATTCCGGGCACAACCATATCCGTTTCATTATGGAAAAAGTATCCAGTAGAAACATCGACCGGGTCAACGGCACAAGTTGTTCCAGGTTTAGGACTAAAAGGTCCGGGGCCTTTATCACCCCATGAATCCGGGCACTGGCCATTCGGCACAGGAATATCGACTCCATCAGGCAGACCGCCCCATCCCGATGCTCCACAGCAAAATTTCGGTATGCCTACGCCGGGGTCAGTTTCAATAAAACGGCCATCACGAGATACCGTACCAGCCCCGGCGATTGACCAATCGTTTGGAGCCTCCCCATCGACACTCGATTCATCGTAATACCAAAGAGTAGCCTTCTCACCCGGTTTCAGTTTCAAGGTATTCGGTGACTTGAAAGGAATTGGCTGGTCCGGTCGCCCGCCTCCAACTTTGTCAAAAAAGAACATGGTAACGGAACGCACGTGGCTATTGTCCGGCAAGGGCCTGATAGGAAGCCTGTCGGGCGGCACTGTCCTCATAGATACCCTATTATTAACCTTTCCGTCCCACCCGACAATGCGTGTTCCCTTCGGGATGCGCATCTCATAACCCTTCATGTCGGAGTCTGTGACAACGGTTTCCTGTCCTGAGGCAATATCGACGAAATTATGATGTTTCTGGTGATGCAAATGAGGCGTAAACGATAGTTGGGCCACGGAACCAGCGGTGATATCGGCAGAGACCGGGATGGCAGGATAATAGGCGGCTATGTCCGTGGCGGTAGAACCATCAATCAGAAGCGTCCTGCGACCTTCAGGGATGCCGTTCAAGTGAAAGGTACCGTCTGCCCCTGTCTTCACCGAAAGATTCTTATAACTGACAGTTACATTTGCTACCGGTTCTTTTTTTGTGTTAAGAACCCGCCCTCGGATAGTGGTTACCATCGGCAAATCAGCTCCAATCGTCTTCGAAGTCCACCCTTGAGGAATCACGTTGATGCTAAATGTTGTGCCTACCGGGATATTGACAGCGGAGATACTTACTGGTACAGGGTTGGTTGTGGTATTCGGTAAGGTAATATCTGGAGCACCATAGCTTCCTGTAGGGACAGCTGGAGTGTTAACGTTACCAACTGATGTAATTGTTATAGAAGGGGGAGCTGAACCAAAAACACTACTCGGGATACCATAAGTAAACATCGGATTCGAAGTACCATAGAAAGAAAAGTTGTTCGCCTGAAGGTACACTCGCCCGATACCACCCGCCGCACTGGAAGCATTAATACTCCCTGTGCCAGTGATACCATTTGCGACCAATCGAATGGCTCCAGCAGAACCTACACCACCGTTGCTATAACCGTTTCCACCCAAAGCATTTATGTTTCCGGTAGCGGTGATGGTTCCCGTTGATGCTATCAGTATCGCTCCGCCGCCACCGCCGCCGTGACTCTGGTAAAAGCCATTGTAACCTCCGCCACCCCCCGAACCACCGATAAGCGGTAACAGGTTAACATTTCCGTAGGTGGAAGAAGACGTATTACCGGTCCCCACCCCGGCATAACTACCACTGCCACCAAGATTTGCCGGAGTTGTCGTAGGCCCGCCGCCAGGCCCTCCACCAGGGCCAAGTCCCGCCCCACCAACAATTGTATACTGGTTGTAAGCATAACCTCCGTTAAAACCACCGGGGCCACCTGTACCAGGTGTGGTCGTCGTAGCGTTTCCCCCATTGACGTTGATGGTCCCGGCAATAGTGACATTTCCGGTTGTCAACATATAGACAGGAGTATTAAGAGCGTTCGGCGTAAAGGTCACGGTAACACGGGAGCCGTTGCCGCCAGTGAACGTGAGGACAATACAAAATGCTGCAGTCCTGCCGGAAGGTCGGTCTTTAACGAGAAATACAGGTCGGTAATCAGCAGACAGCGCAGCAAATCTTCAAGAGACGGTTCAGTCTTGGAATACCCGAAAGTAACCGCCATGAGTCGCCAGAACGGTTCTGCAAGACCGAATTTTTCAACGTCTTCCCATGCCTTGTTGCCACTGCCCTTTTCAGACAGCCCCTCAAACAGTCTCATCATGGCAACAAACACATCCGGATGTTCGGCCTTGACGATGACCGCAATCATCTTCAGCTCAAGGTCGGAGTCCGTATCTTCCGGCTTAACCCATTTTTTCAGCCTCTCCAGCCGGTCCTGGCTATTCAGGAAAGCCTTGTGTCGGCCAAAAAACGTCCGAAGAGAGGGCTGAACAAGCCCAAGTTCGCTTAGAATGATAGATGCCCGGTCGGCATGGAATGTCCTGCTGTAAAGAGAGACATCGAGTAACCAGTTGTCGGATGGGGCAGGCTCCGGTGTCGGAGCATAAAGAAGGTACTTGCTTTCCGTATCCTCGAATTCCAGCAGAATTTTCAATTCAAGTGCCCCTACCTCATCGAGTCGTTTCAGATTGATATCAGGAATATCCAGTCCGTCCAACTCAGCTTCAAATTCCTTGTCGGCGTCGTACCAGAAGACAATCCGGCGGCCTTCGTCATCGAAGACTTTTCTGATGTTATTTGAAAGTTCGGGAATTGTCATACAATCCTCTCAATATACTTGTTAATTTGAATCTAATAGCAACAACGCTTCACAATATTCCTTGCCGTGGGTTTCGCACCAACCCTTGCTCTTTAGCTGATAAGCCGTATCAAAATCGAAAAGTCCCCTACCAGAAACATCTATCGTATCCCATATGCTCGTTGGTGTACCATTGCCTCCGCAGCCACAAGAGTATCTGGATTTAATGTCTCGAAGATTTTCGTAATACCGGTCAGACACAAGCATGGTAGAATCTGCCAGTGATGCAAGCTTTGATGCCATATTCACGGTTTTCCCAGCCCAGACCTCATTCTGACGGTCAGACCGGTCATTTACCATCTTAAGCCCAATTTTTCTCACTAGAAGGGTTTTCTGGTCGATTCCAATACCACCGCATCAATATCCTCTTGAGATGTAACAATGACCCATGCCCTGCCATTGCAGATACGTCCAATATCTTCGACGACTGTTTGCAGATTCAACATGCGACTAGTGTCGTTGCCGATAAACTGTCCCACTTCGTCTATAAGAAAGGCAATGCGGTGATTCGGTCCCTTATTATCAAGGTACCCTTTGACTAGGTTAGCAAACCCGTCGATGTTGAGTTTGAATCTTTCTTCTCCCTCATCAAACCATTTGGATGCCGATTCTGTGGACATTCCCAAGGTATTTGCCAGTGCCGAGATAACGTCATCCCGCATAAAGAGATAGGCGTCGCGTTCTTTAACCCACTCGCTGCCGCTGGTCTTCTGGAACTCATCGTGAAACTTTTCCAGCACCCCTTTATCCTGAAGATATCGCTCCATCTGCGCTATGTGCGGTGCATCACCGCTGAATCCCTGCATCTCGTTAAACACTCTCAGGAATACCGCCAGAATTGCGTCTTTGCTGTCCTTGTTATCGGATTTGCTGTCAATATTGAAGAGGATTACATCGATATCGTTCTGGACTGCCCTACGCAATTCACCAAGGAGCAAGGCATCGCCAAGCTTTTCTTCGAAAAACTCAAGAGCCAACCACATCTCTCCGGTCTCAGGGTCTTTGACCTTGCGGTTGCCCAACAGGTAAGATAGGATTTTCAAAAAATGTGATTTGCCTGACCCGAAAAACCCACTGACCCATACGGCAATCCGCGACATGATTACCAGGTCTTGCGGGTTGTCGGTTACATCCACAAATGTCTTAAAGAATCTATCGAGGTGCTTTTTTACCTCTTTAGTTACGACAAATTCGTCAAGCTCCTGAAAGATGACAGTTTCATCTTGTTCATCAGCTTTAATGACACCATTTATAGGGCGGTTCAGGTCATTCTTGAAAATGGTCTTAATATGCATAAATCCCTCAGGTCCAGAGTAATTAAGATATTGGAATTAAACGGAACGCCCTATAATAGTTATTGTCTTGTACCTTACCAAATAGATTAAGTCCCTGCCCGTCGTAAACTCCGGGGTAAAAAACCACCAAGGGCTTACACTTCATGAGTGGGTGCAGGTTATTGAGGAGTGTATGCGACCGCATCAAAGGCCAGCAGTTGCCTACACCGGTAACGACAACAAGGTCGTAATCCATCGGGTTGGCTACTGCCACAAACTCTTTAGCAATCTTCTCCTCATGCAACGGCCCTTTCAGGGCTTTGGCCAGTTCAGCATCACCCTTTTCGGCTTGCAGTTTAATTGCTCTGTCCAGCAACCCGCGATTCCTCAGATAATCGACTATTAGCTTGAACAAGTTGACATGAGCGATTTTTATGTCCGGGTTGCGTTTCCTAGCCGCATTCAGGATGTACTCCACCTGCTCGCGCATTTCCAGCTCGGCATCGGGTGGGTAATCGAAAATATAGAAGCCGATGTCATTACCCAGCCCTCTATTTTTCAGCAACTCCTGCGAGGTTATCTTATCGAGTATCTTGTTTACTCTTTCTTTTAGCTTGTCATCCATTGGTCACGTCCATACAATTAAGAATGTACTTTTCATCATACTGTTCAAGGAAACGGTGCACTTCCGGGAAAATAATCACCGTCTGCAATTTTGGGTTACGGACACTTTCTATATATTTCGCTTCGGCCAGAATCCTAAAAACAATTTCTCCGAGCTTATACCTAGTTGATTCGCTCCAGCTTTCGACAGACGAATCTATACTTCGACATTCCTCCAAAAACGTACCCCACTCACGGTGCGACAGATGTGTCTTGAACTCGCAGTAATCTTTACGTAGTACATTACGCATGAAATCTCCGAGTAGTCGGCTTTCCTTAAGGGAGCACGCTAAAAGAAGCTGTGTTGCCGTATCGTTTGGAGAGTCAACCACCATTTGCCACAATTCAGAAGGCATGGTTCTAAGTCTGTTCCTAATCATGTTAGCCACGCCCTTTGCAGAGGCTGCGGCTTTCTTTTGTAGTACATTCTCTACATATACAGTATGCCGCCATTCCTTCGGAGAGGGATTGGTAAGCAGAAGAGCAGCAATTTCCCGGCTTTCCTTTATCAGTAAAGCCCCTGCGGTAAACGATGCTTTATAAACGACTTTGGAGTTTATTTTATCCATATAAAAACCGTTAGCTGATGCGTTAACATCAGCCCCTATTATCCTTGAACATGCCGATGTTTTCACATCCGATAGCCCTCAGGCTATCGAGGAAGAAATCTGCACTAAACCCACCCCGGCTCATTCGGTTATCGATGGCTGCCTTATTGAGACTCCACCCATATCCATTTAATAGCTCAGCTAGTCTCTGGTAAGAAATCCCTCGCTTCGCAAGTTCAGCCTTAAGAATAGCCCGCGCCTTTTCTTTCCCGTCTATGCCTATGATGACAAATTCGTGTGTCATTAGTTTAATATAACCTCTTACTCAAATAATCTCGTAGCATACTATCGAAAGCGTTAGTATGTGTCAAGCATAAACCGTAAAAATTTTTATATCTGGATAAAAAATTGGACAAGAAGGTGTGAGGTTACAATCATTGATTAAACACCCGAAACTTTTCTCCCATGTAACCAACAATCGGTACCCCATCAACATCGCTCTCCAACACCTCCAAGCATCGGTCCGCAAACTGTCTATTCATGACCGGCTCAAAATCAGTGGCGTCAACAACGATATCGGCGCGTTTCAGATATTCGTGCAGACCTTTCCCGATAGCAACTCGTGGTTGAAGTATCATGCCTCTCCCCAAGCCCACCATCTCCGGCCCATAAAAATTGTTCTCGTTTCCTTCCATACCCAGTCCGATATCCATCCATACCTGGAAGCGATTGCCTGCCATAAGACACTCAGAAAACATCTCCACGGCAGCGCACATGATGGTGAATATCGTTCTGGCCGGAATCCGGTTCCGCTCGGTACACATGGGCGCATAAACCAGCACGCTATCCGTGAGGTACTTGAACCCCACCTCGCACTTAAGTAATCTGCTTAGACTCTCCTCCTGCATATCAGTCAAGCCAAGCGTGCCGATATTCCCATCGAGAAATCGGTCGTAAGCATCCATAAAGATATTCCTCATACCATAGACCGACTCATATATCCCGGCAACCGTCGCCTTGAATGCTTCCAGTTCCGCCGGGTCATCCTGGTGTCGTGGACCGTTGAGCTTCTCCACTACCTCTTTCAGTGCTAGCAACTCAACCTGAACCACCACATACGAACCGAAGGAATTTCCTTCCTTGGCCTTGATTTCTGCTACCATTTTTGCTCCCCCAGAAAGACTTATGACTTATTCTGTCACAAGTCCATGATACGGTTATACCAAATGTTATAATGGTAATTTTTGCAACAATTTATATTTATTCAGATATACGCCAATATCCTTGTTTGAAGTATCGGGTTATCCTCATTAGGATAAATGTCGAATTTTCTTGACAATACCCCGAAAAATGGCGATAATTTTAACGTACCTGAAAATCCCTCTTTTTTCTTTTAAGGAATAAAAGGGGGATTTTCTATGTCCGCACACCCACAACCGACTAAGCTTTGCTCCTGTTTCGGATTCTCGCAATCCCCCCTCCCCCTATATTTATTATCTGGAAAAATCCAATCCGGAAGTCCATCGCGGCCATCCGCATATCTATATCTTTATTCGGGATACCTACCCACGGTCGGTACTACCGACAGGGGATATTTTACTGGATACATCAATTTATTCCTAAGGAAAAGTCGTCCGGCCCTGAAAAGCCGAGGCAAATCTGGAAATAAGGAGGATTCGCTGTAGCAAAATTTACCAGGTGTTAGTGCACCTTAAAACCGTCAACGTTTAGTCTGGATTGCGCTTCATGGCGCATACGTAACGGGGAATCAATGGGGAATTTGAAGTACAAAGATGATGAACAACGTCTTCAAGACAACGACTGGGGCTGTCTTGATAAACAGTTGTTACATGACCTCCTGGACCATGTAGCAAACATCCTGGCCGAGGAGTACGTAGAGCGCATGAAGCGTGCTCCGTGATGGCCGCATAGCGTCCGGAGTGTTGTACCTTTTCAATGATGGATTTATGCATAATGGAGGTTGAACATGAGAAAAGCAGCAATATATGCACGGTACAGTAGCGACAATCAACGCGAAGAAAGTATCCAGGACCAAATCAGTTCATGCGTTGCTTACGCCAAAATAAATGACCTGGAAATCGACCCAAACCATATTTACACCGACTCGGCGACATCAGGTTCATTGCGCGACCGTAATGGTCTCAATTTGTTATTGGAGGTTGCCAGACAAAGAAGCTTTGATGTCATCCTGGTTGATGATTTATCAAGGCTCTCACGGAACAACGCCCAGATGCTCATCCACATTCAGGAACTGTCCTTCCTGGGTATCGACTTGTGTTCCGTAGCGGATAATCTCAACACCGCTGATGAAGATTCGAAACTTGCATATCAACTCAAGGGAATCATTAACGAGGCATACCTTGACGACCTCAAGAAAAAAACTATCCGTGGCCAACTGGGACAAAAGAGACGCGGATTCAGCGTGGGCGAGAAGACGTATGGCTACAAGTCGGAACCCTACGGCAACGTTATGATTGATAAAAAGGGGAGGTCTCGACCTGAAGGCTACAAAACGTACATCAATCCACATGAAGCGGCAGTGGTTAAGAAAATCCATCAGATGTACGACAATGGGAAGTCAATCATAAAAATAGTCAATGAGCTGAACAAGCAGAATATCCCCAGTAGTAAAAATGCAAAGAATGGGTGGGGAATATCCGTCATACATGGTATCCTTCGAAATGAGAAATATGTCGGGATATGGACTTGGGGGAAAATGCAAAATAAACGCAACCCCATCACGGGTGCTGCCCGTCAGGTGAAGAGACCGGAACCGTTATTTACAGCGACCTACGACGAGATGAGAATACTTCCTCAAGACCTCTGGGACCGGGTGCAAGCCAGACTGAAGTCAGTCGAAAAGAACTGGCCAGCCGCTGAAAATAATGGGGGCTTTTCGAAAAAACAGGGAAGCTACACCAAAGTTTATCCAAAAGAATTGCTGTCCGGGGCGATGTCCTGTTCCGTGTGCGGTGGGGCCATAGGCAAGGTCAGTGGCAAAGGGACAGGGTATTATGGTTGCTTGAACGCAACCAGAGGCGGATGCACCAACAAGCTCTTGGTGAGCAAGAAAGTCGCAGAGCCGATAATCTTGTCCGAGATTGTCAGAATCATCAGTAATGCGGATGCACTGCAAATCATCCTGAAAAAAGTTGAAGAAACTGTCGCGAAAATATGTGCCACGGTACCGGAAGACATCAACCTCAAGAAGGCAGAGTTGTCAAAAATCGAGAAGATGGTGCAGCATTTTGTTTCTTTCATTGCCGAGGGACGTAGCAGCAAAACGATAGCCGACTCACTGTTTGTTTCGGAACAAAAGATGGAAGTGTTGACCAACGAACTGTTGGTGCTGGAATCGGCCCAGAGAAAAATATTCAAAGCACCGCCGATAGAATGGATTGCCGAACGGATTTCCAATATTAAAGATGTCCTGGAGGAAAAAACCGAGCAGTCTGCCCTGTTGATTAGGAACCTGCTAGGGAAAATCATGCTGGAGCCAGTCACACCGGATATTGGCAGACCGTATCTGCGTGCGGTTTCCAAACTCCAGCCACTTGCTTTGTTTGAAGAGAAAAGGCCCCGTAAGGGGCCTTTAGCTTTAGAATTCGCCTGGGATTCGGAACCAGGTTCGAATTCTTTCTTTTGGTGGAGGTGGCGGGAATCTAACTAAAGCCTTAACCTCCAGTAATCTTAAGTTTTTACACCCAAACAAAACCACACTTACACCAAAGGTTACACCAAAACTTTAGGGCTGCCAATATTTTCTTGCTTCTGCAGGTCCCGATACTTTGTAAGAAGCACACCTTTTAGGGGATCAGATCAGCACCCTGAGCCTGTTGCATACTACCTCCACCGACCCTACTCGTCAAGCAGTTCCTTCCCAACCAGCCCAGCCACCCATCCATGTCCGACACCCTTCTCGACCGAATGCTGCACAACATTTATGGAATTGGACGAAGGTAGAGCATTCGCTACGCGCTCATTAGGATTGACGAGACCAAAACCATGTGAGACATTAGCCCCCACCCAGCGTCGAATCTTCATAGGTGGCTCAGTTTAACGATACCCCGCCTTTTTCGAACAGAGAAAACAATCAGGTAAGAAAATCTTCTTCAGTGTTCTGGAAGCTGACTTAAATACATCTCCACTAGTGAGAGCAGATATATACGGGCTACAGATTCGTGGAATAGTTTATCAAGACACCACGTTGATTTCCCAGAAGCAACTTCCTACATATAATTATCAGGACTTTACAGGAGGATTAGATGGGGTTCCATTTCCCGGTGAGTTTACACAATCTTACTAAACACGAACGAGATCGCCTAGATAATCACCTTATATCACTTAAGGCTGAAACCAAGAACATCTCTAATGAATTTCACAACGAACCAGATAAATGTACAACTGATTTAATCCACAGAATAAATATACTGCTGAGAAGATATAGCGCAATTGTTTTTGGAAATATCATGGATTATAAGGGATCAATCGTGCCTATAATAAAATCATCAAAACGAAACTCAGGCACCTCAACCAGTGACATTATGGCAGAACTACCCACACCTGTCATGAATATGTTAATAGACGATTTGGCTCCTTATGTGTACTCAATGAAACCAATGCGTTTAACTTCTAGCTATAATAGACAGTATGAAACATATAAATCAATAAAATACAGTCAACTTGGCGAGGGATTTATTACGCTAATAGGCAGTTACATGACAAACTTGACCATTATATCATACAAAGGGACATTGGGCAAAGATAGTTTAAATTCAATTGCAATGCATGGTGTAATTATACTGAATACATTAAATTCATGGATTCATCAAGAAATTCATCTGATTCCAGAAACTGTATCTTATGTGCATGGAAAAACAAATACATCTTCTCGGCTAGAAGCAAGTAGGAAAGCAAATGATGTTCGCTATGAAAGCCTGCGAAAATTCAAGGAAAAAGCTGCAATGGTGGCCAAACATATATGGGAAAACGGATCGACGTTGCCCCACCATAAAATGGCAAAATACCTCATCGAGGAATATGAAGAAAATGGAAAACGCCCCTTTAGCCTCTTACCAGTCAAGGATGATGAAGGTTTTTTCCTGCCGCCAGATAAGGTTCTACGTGAAACAGTCAAGGATGTTGCAAAAGGAATGAATCGTCCTGACTTGATTAGCGGTCAAAAAAAATCGTCCTAAGAGGTCCACCCCTCCGAGCAGAGGACACCCCCTGCTCGGAGACCTAGCCTATCTCCTGCAAGTCCAGCATGTTATTGTCCTTTTCAAGAAACGGGTAGCTCCCCGTACTTGAAAAGGAGACAATGACATGAACGCAAACTACCCCCTCCCCTCGACCGGACTCATCCGGCTCTCTCAGATCATCGGCAATCCGAAAGCTACACCGCCAATTCCAGCAATCATCCCTGTTTCAAAAAGCTCATGGTGGAGAGGCGTCAAGGAACGCCGATTTCCTGCATCAGTCAAACTTGGTCCCAGAACAACTTGCTGGCGCGTAGAAGACATCCGTATGCTGCTCGCATCTGCTGGGGAGGTGCAGCCATGACCAGACTTCGAGACCTGCACACCTCTCTCCTTGACGTCGCCACCGAAATAATGAAGGCCACCGAAAGACAGCCGAAAGGTCCTAAGCAATCGGGACGGGTGGTGGTGACGACAGCATTCCCCAGAGATGAAATCAACCGAGACATTGTCGTCACATACACCACCGGGCCGAACACGGCACAAAGGCGCATGGCTGTAGTTTGGGACCACGGGACAATTAAGCAGACATATTCAATACATCCGGCTGAGTTTGAAGACCGCTCAGACGTATGGGGACGCGCTGGACCACGGGCATGCGTCTGACGGGCAGAGACGATGACACTTCACCTGAAACCATAACGACGAAAACACAAAGGATATATACCATGCACAACGAAACAAATTGTACGAGCCAAGAAGAGTTGAATCCTCGGTATAACGAAAAGGACCTTGAATTCTTCAGGGTATGCCTTTCTGAACTGTTGGAATCGAAGCTCATGGAGGTTTTCAATGTCTCTTCCTATCAAATCATTAACCTTTTTAGCAAATTTGACACAAAAGATTTCACTAATGCGGAACTGAACTCAAAATTTATGAATTTGTTTGTAGACGGCATGCTTGAGATGAACGGCGCTCCACACCTGATGCGTAGAAAATCTCACAACTAATAGCAGGAGGGGGCAGCACCGACGCCCATTCCCCTATGCAACCTGTCAGCTCGGGAACAATTTGACGCAACCAACAACCCAATAAGGAAATTCAAAATGAGAACCATGAATAGCACCTGCACCAACAAACTTAAGGTCAGAGGACCTCTCAAGTCGCTTTCGCTGTTTAAAAAGAAAGCAATCCACCGGAACACAACTGTGAATGGAATTGCGTTCGCCTTTCTTTTCAGCATGGAAAGTTTGTTTCCCAACCCTCTGAATCGCCGCATGGAAGGCTCGTTCATCAGCAATGACGGTGCTTTGGTTACCAAGGTTATGTCCGACTGGGGTATTACGAATTGGGGGACCGCCTCGACCAGCAACTTCACTGAGGTGGAAAACAATGGTGGCAGGTACTGCGTCGAATTCGATTCAGCCTACGCGCCGCCGCTTTTGGCTCTCAAGAAGATTTCGAAGGATTTCCCCGAGTTGTCGTTCGACGTATTCTTCGCTGGTCAAAAAAATGGCTACTCTGGGTTCATCGTGTTCAAAAACGGCGAGGTTGAAGACATCGAGTACGTCGAGAACAAAGGACATGAGAGCGTTGTTTGGAAACAGTTGAACATGGACCCCATGCATGCACCGACTGGGCTTTTCGCTAGGCACCAGAGGGAGGGAAGTTATGCGGTAACACGTATGGGAGATGGGTACAGTATCGGCCCCATCAACCCAAAGATTAGCAGCAGCACATCACTCGGATCGAAGGTTGATTTCCCCTTTGCCGAATTCGAATAAGGCATCACGGACCAACAGGTGCGGGAGCGTCATGTACTCTCCCCACCTAACCCAACGTCAACGCAAGCATAATCAACCAAACCAAGGAGAATAGAATGAACAAGGCGGATCAGATGCCATCAGATGGCTGTGCCTGTTGCGGCAAATACGCTGAGTTGTCGCAAGGGGAAAAAAGAAAAAGGTTGCGGAGGAGCGGCAGCGGGTGGCTTTGTGCTGCTTGTCTGAAAGAGGAGGAGCAGAAGGAAGGTTAGCCAGCGGCATAACAAATGCCATTACCGGCTGGGCGGACGTGCATCTTGACTCCAGCCATTGCCACCCCATCACCTTAACTCGGTCTAACATCAACCAAGACCACGATGGATCAGCGCACCGGTGGAGACTGGAAAGACCCCCTCTTCGTCCCGATACTGTGGGCGGGGAGGGAACAGGAGAGGAATCAGGATGAATGTAAGAGATGGCCCGTCCTTAAAGACGAGGCAGGAACAATTCAAACAGCCACCAAACACCAAAAAGGAGAACCCAATAATGGGAAAAAAGACTCGGAAGAAAGTAAAGAAGCAAAACTCGACGTGCGTTATCGTCGTCACTGGCCCTACGGACACGATGGTGCAATTTAACCACAAACACAACATGATGGAAGCGTTCTCGGCTTCGCAGTTGCTGGAAGAGCACCAGTTGCGGAACCAGTATTCGGTAGCGTTGGATTACCCTATCGCGGACGAGGCAGATGTAGATCCCGACATCGACTATGAGGGATTTAGCGACTTCCTGTTGCATGAATATAACTGGGGGCTTCATCCGTCATCTTTTCTGGAAGGCGGATTCGCATTGCTGCGCTCTTTCGAAATGCCGGCAGACGAAGCAAGCAAGTTGATGAGGGAAATGTCAGAACTTTACCCGAATCTCTATTTCGACCTCACCTTCGTGTGGGAAGATAAAAAGGAAGAAGAATTGAACGCAGGCTTCGTTCTGTATGAGAATGGCCATTATAAGCTGATCGGTGGTGTCCATGACATCAGGGTCTTTTATAAGGCGTATGAGGCGGTAGGCGAATCCGTGTGTGAACACATCATCGAGGATTGGAAGAGCGATGAGATCAGGGCAAGTTACTTGCACTTCTTGGTCGGATTCACCAAGATGAAAGTTCCTCCCGCTGCTCAAGTGCATGAGGAAGCCGCTTAACTCCACCTTCTTCGGGCAGTAAATACTTCAGGTGCCGGGATCGAAGCGCACGCGATCCCAGCACCCCACCATAGTCCGGCAAGTAGCTCTTTCTTATTCAGTGCGGGTGATGCCGCCATAGCTTTGCATGTCATGGCTGCATTCCGTTGGACCACGACTGAACTATCTCAGTCACCGTATTATTTGACAAGTGAAGTTAATACAACAACTAACCAAAAAGGAAAACGCCAATGAGCAAAGAAGCAGAAGCAACCACCGTGAAACGTACACCCACAGTCAAACCAAAAAGGTCATCGGCCACAACAGGTGTCAAAGATGCCGTAATGGCGCATCAGAATGATCTCCCCGAACCCCGCAATGTCCGGGGCGGTTTCGCGGTAGAACCCGCCCATGGTAATTGGGACCTGATGAGGGATCATATCCAGTCCATTATCTGCTCTGACAACCCTCAATTGTTCAAGTATGTTCAGGGATGGATGGCGGCTATGATCCAGACACCCGACAGTGCGGGGCAAGTCGCACTGTTTCTCAATGGGGCGGGTGATACGGGTAAGGGGATGTTCATTCGGTGCCTCAGTGACCTGATGGGGCAACATGCTTTCCATGTAGCAGACATTAAGCAGGTCGCCGGAAAGTTCAACGGTCATCTCAAAGACTGCGTCCTCCTTGTTGTGGAGGGAGCATTCAGCGCGGGGAACAACCGTGTCGAGAGCGCGTTGAAAACTTTGATCTCAGAGTCAAGCATTGCCATTGTTCAGAAAGGGAAGGACATCCAATTCGTCCCTAATAAGTTTCACATCATCCTGACGGGTAACGATGACAGGGTGCTGGGTATGGATGCTCTGAGGAGGCTCTGCGTGCTGAATGTCTCCGATGCACGCCAGCATGATCACGCATATTACAGCGAGATCGCGATGGAAATGGCGAGTGGTGGGCTGTCAGCAATGCTGTACGATCTTCAGCATTTTGACCTTGATGGGTTCAATGTCCGAGATGTCCCACGGACACAAGGATAGGTTGATCACCACGGCTGACGCATAAATCGCTGTGCCACGACACCAGAACCGACGGTCGTAGAGGAACGGTCGGGCAACATATTTCAAATTTTATAAATACATTCAGTAGTAGAGGTTGGTGGTGGTTGCCTGACGGAGTTTCAGTCAGCTCCACCATGCAACCCGAACTCAAAACCACAATAGGATAAAGGAGAAAAGAGAATGAAATTAGTAACATTGGCACAAGCAGCGGTGCTACATCCGGCGTTTACAGTGGAGAAGTTGCGGTGGCAGCTTCACTGTCGGAACACAAGTGGGTTGTCCTCAGCCGTAGTAAAGATTGGACGAAGAGTTTATCTGGACTCAGATGCCTTCAACGATTGGATAGAAAATCAGAGGGAAAACTAAAATTATGAGAGCACGCAGAGGAAACAGAGGAAGTAATGGGGGAGCGCCAACGCCTAGCAGGGCGTTGGCACTTCGAGGCGATATCGTGGCAACGATATCTAAAACAGTCCACAAGTGTATTTATATTATTCGACAAATGGTTGCGAGTCAAGAATTTTTGTTGCAAGGGCTTGAAGGGGTGCAGCATGGCAGAGCGTAATGAGGTAATAGCACATCTCGACATCCCCTCACTTGTTCAAGATCTGATACCGTCCAGCAAGCTGACAGGTAATGATTTCTTGGGTCTTTGTCCTTTCCATGATGACCACCACCCCTCTCTTTCAATACAAAGTGATTCGGGTATGTATCGTTGTTATGCCTGTGGTGCGACCGGAAGTGTATTTGACCTTTATAGTAAGATTCATGGACTCGACTTCAAGAAGAGTATACAGGAGCTAACGATCCAAGCAGGATTAAGTAATGAGTACACAAACCCCTCAACTGACGCAGTCAAGTCTAAAGAGGTAGATAGGCATGAGTACAAAGACGCTGACGGTAATGTACTCTACCTTAGGCTGAGGTATGAACCGGGAGAAGATGGCAGGTCGAAGAAGTACTATTTCTATGACCCTTCAACAAATGCGTGGAAGCGACCATGTGCTCCTGTCCTCTATAACCTGCCAAATGTAGTCGGTGCATCGACGGTGATCATCTGTGAGGGTGAGCGAAAAGCCGATGTCCTTATCAAGTGGGGAATGGTTGGAACAAGTTTTGATAGTGGCGCAGAATCAAAGATTACTGATGCTATGGTCACAGTCCTTACAGGTAAAAGCATCATCATAGTACCAGACAATGATGAATCCGGTAGAAAGTATCGCGATAAAACCATATCGGCAATGGAAGGGAAAGCAGCAAGTATCAAGGTTGTAGAGCTTCCTGATCTTGATGACAAGGGCGACATTGTTGACTGGATCAAAACCACCGGCAACGACAAGGATCGTTTTCTCCAACTGGCGAATGGTACAAAGGAATGGGTGCCAGAGGCGAACTCCGTCTGTATCGCGGGCACACCTATCACAGGAATCATTCACGGTATTGAGGAACCCGAGGTACTCACCGATCAACGGGTCAAAGATTTTTTCGTTGATGTCTACAAAACTGTTGTTCGTTACGTTCCTAATGTCGGTTGGCATTATTGGGATTCTCGCAGGTGGATTACCGATATGCATGGGGGATTGCACCCTTTCATCGAAAAGATCCAACAGTACATGATGATGGAAGCCAGCAAGATTCCGAACGAGACAGATAGGCTTGAACGGAAGAGAGCCTTGCTTGGACTGGAAAGTCACACTAGAAAGGTGACACTGATAGAATCTTTCAAGAATGCACCTCTCCTGATCGTTAGCCACGATCAATTGGATCGGGACCAAATGCTGCTCAACTGTCAGAATGGGACGGTTGACTTGAGAACTGGAGGGTTGAGACTTCACAGTTCGGCAGATATGATAACTCGGATGGTCAACGCTGAGTATGATCCTCAAGCAGAATGCCCAACGTTTATGGCGTTTCTTACTTGGGCGATGTGTGGTGATCTGGAGTTAGTTTCATACTTGCAGCGGTTCATCGGCTACTGTCTCACAGGGATGACAACAGAGCAGGTTCTTAACTTCTGGTACGGTACTGGTGGGAACGGGAAATCCACACTGATGAATGTGCTGCAATGGTTGCTAAGTGATTATGCTGCAACTGCCGACACGAGTCTGATCATGAAAAGGTCCAACGGCAGCGACAACAACAAACTTGTGATGCTTGCGGGTTTACGTGGAGCAAGAGCCGTGACCTTGTCAGAAGTGAATGACGGGGAGAAGCTCGATGAAGCAGCTATCAAGAGTTTCACGGGTGGTGACGTAATCGCTGCTCGTCGGCTTTACAATGACTTTATCTATTATACTCCCACTGCAAAGCTCATTGGGTTCGGCAACTATAAGCCTCATGTCAGGGGGACAGACAATGGCATCTGGAGAAGGATTCATCTTATCCGATTTGCTGCCTCAATAACTGATGACACCAAAGATCCTAACTTAGCGGACAAGTTGCGGATGGAACTCTCGGGGATTCTTTCATGGGCAGTAAGAGGATGCCTTGAATGGCAACAGATAGGATTGGCTCCACCACCAGCGATTCTTGATGCGGTGAAGGAGTATCGCGAAGAAGAAGATCTGTTTCAGTGTTGGTTAAATGAATGCTGTAGATTCGACAAGCATGTTCGGACACCTGCTTCCGATCTTATTGCTTCATATAAAGATTACTCTGGATGGCACAACATAAGTGCTAAGAAATTTGGCGACCTGCTAAGGTCCAAGGGGTTCGAGAAGGGTACTTCTAATGGTGTTTACTGGATCGGATTGGCTGTCCATAATAAGAACTCAGATTTTAAACCCGATCTGACGGAACACGCTGACAGCTACGCCGGTCACCGCAACTCTAAATACGGTAGCAAGGTAGGTCAATCTGCTGTCGGGTCTGGAGAGATCTTCGATTACTCCTGATCACATGTATGTTGAGGCAGGGCTTTACTGATTTTCTCTTGCCGAACGATTGTTATGGCTCAGTGGTGACTAACTGGTTTTGGAACGATTGGAACGATTGAGTGCAATTTCATAACCTTTACATTTAATCTATCTCTATAGACTTTCTTTAAAAAGGGTTCAATCATTCCAATCGTTCCAACTGTCAAAGCTAATTGATTTTCTCTTGCCGAGCGATTGGGGGTGGAGGTGGAGGCGGAGAACGGATAGCAAGAAGACTGAGCGCGAGATGCGGTGGCCGGGGAGGTTGTCGTGGATTGCTCGCTGCCATCCTGAAAACACTGGGCGCTGAAGTATCAGATCCGGTCGGCTTTCATATCCGGCGCATGGAGCACTTGAGACAATCAACCCATGCTGCCCCATGTCTTCAGGGCGAAAGACCGCGCCAGAACAGGATATGGGACGAGAGAGCGAGCATCGCAAGGTTGGCACCTGTCGGCAGGATGGTGACCATGGCGGCAAGGATGGTCCCTCATCTGCCGGGAAGAATCAGCGCCTCTTGTGGGTGCTCATTGAACCAGACGATATCAATAGTCCACTCAACCGGGATAGGCGGATAAGCGCATTTGGCCAATATAAATATTACTGAGAAGAAACACTACATCATACAATCGGAGAACAGAAATGGAATATGAATTCGAAACAACTATCGCCAAAGACCCAACCGAGAAAAAAACGAATGCACTTATAGTTCGGAGAGTAGACCATGCCTTCAACATCATAAGTGAGCTTAAACGAGAACATGGCATGGATGATCAATCTGTGATCTGGCTCTTGGAAAGCATGGAACTCCTCACCTCTGTACCTTCGGATGAGTCTAGAAAGTTTATTTGGGCGTTGTTGAGAAGAGTGGCGGATATAGACGAAAGTGATAACTGGTTGTTCGACAACAAGAGCAATCCGTACTAATAAGGAAATGGGGGCGGTTATATCGCCCCCACCTTAGCCACTCATCAGCACCAGCACAGCGAAGGGTGTCTGAGGTCGAGAGCTTCCACCACAGGCTGAATATGGAAGCCGTGGGTGCCATCCATGAATCTACTTTCCCCGGCAAGCGCATCCATGGTATGATCCGGAAAATTCTAATGCCGTCTATTTGAATTCGAGGACACCCGCCATGCCGCCAAAGAAACTCATTTTCCAATTCAAGGTCACCCTCAAGGAAACATCCCCTCCGATCTGGCGTCGAATCCAAGTCCCTTCCACATATACGTTCTGGGATCTGCACGTTGCCATTCAGGACGCAATGGGATGGTTCGACTGCCATCTCCATGAGTTCAGGATCAAAGCCAAGACCGGGGAGACGTTGGTGTTCGGTATCCCCAGTGAGATCGAGGATGATCCGTACTTTGATGACGAGCGGACCCTGCCGGGGTGGAAACATCGGATCTCCAAGTACGAGAGCATCATCCCGGCAACATTCGTTTATGAGTACGACTTTGGGGATGGATGGCTTCACAAGATCGACTTCGAGGAAATCAAACCTGCTGAGGCCGGAGTGACGTATCCCCGGTGCATCAAGGGGAAACGAGCCTGTCCCCCGGAGGATTGTGGTGGTGCATGGAGATATCCTGCCCTGCTGGCGGTCCTAGCAGACCCGAAGCATGAAGAGCATTTGGAGATGAAGGCATGGGTGGAATCACAGACTGGCGGTCCCTTTGACCCAGAATATTTTGATCCCGCCAAGGTTGTGTTCAGTGATCCAAAGGAAAGATTGAAGCAGAGCATGGAGTGAAGTCATAACCGACCAGTGTGTGCAAGCTGTGATAACCTGTACGTAAGGTATGCTAAATCCAAAGGGGGGCATCAGATGAAAGCCGAAATGAATGGAAGTAAGTTTCCTATCATTTGCGTTGGTGGTTCAGCCGGTAGCCTCGACGCTTATATCCGGTTGCTGAGTCATCTGCCAGCCGATATGGGAGTAGCCGTCGTCATTGTGAACCACCTCAGGAAGTCCCCCGCCCAGCTCCATGAAGTCCTCCCGAAGTACACCAAGATGCCGGTTGAACTCATCACGGATAAACTGCTCATCAAACCCAACCATGTGTTCATCATCCCGGAAAACCGCGACCTGCATGTTCTTCAGGGAAAGTTCTGGCTCAAACCGATGTCAAAGCCCAGAGGATTTCCCGATGTCATCACTGTCTTCCTGCGCTCCCTGACGAAAAACTGGGACGGCAAACTTATCGCTGTCATTGTCTCGGGCTGTAGTAATGATGGAGCAGCAGCACTCTGTAACATAAAAGAAGTAGGGGGCATCACTATTGCGCAGAAGCCTGACACGGCAGAGCAGCCGGACATGCCCAATAGCGCGATAGCCAGCGGGTGCATTGATTTGATTCTTTCACCAGAGGACATTGCCAAAGAAATTGCACGGATTGTTAACGCTGCTAAACAATAGATCGCTGAGATGCATCCCGGAAATGCAACATGGTCAGGATCGGGTGGAGCATCAACATTCGTGGTCTGGTATACCGCATGAGCCTGAGGAAGAGACGATGTGTTCTTCGATTGCCTTCATCAACTCATCGAGATCCAATGGTTTCAACAGGTAAGTATTAACGCCAATCCCTTTGAACTGAGGAAGGAAATCTCCTTCGTCGTGTGCGGTAAACACAATGAACTTAGCATCGGCCTGTACAGATTGAATTTCATTGGCCATTTCGAAACCGTTCATTCCCGGCATACTGATATCAGTGAGTACAACATCCGGGGCATGCTTGATGAAGAGTTCTACGCCAGTTGTCCCGTTGTCTGCTGAGTAGACGACTGCATCTGGGAAATTCAGGGTGACCATTCGGCCAATGAGCTTGCTCGCTCCTCGGTTATCTTCAACAATCAAGATGGAATACGCCGTACTCGTCGGTTGTTGAAGACGCACCGTGAACCTCCATGCCGTTCTCAAGTCAGATCTCGATTCGGAATTCCGCGCCATCCCCGATGTTCCGCACCGTCAGGCGTCCGCCCATGCTTTTCTCGATGATCGCCTTGGACATGAACAAACCGATACCCGTACCTTGGTCCGACTCCTTGGTGGTAAAGTACGGCTCGAAGACTTTGTCCATTATATCCTCCGGTATCCCACCACCATTGTCAGCAATGGTCACCACGCTCCTCTCCCCTTCCTCGCTGATGGTGATTGTGACTCTTGCACCGTCCTGATGTTTTCCCAGTAGTGCATCCTTGGCATTCATTATGATGTTGAGCAGGACTTGGGAGTATTCATTCGGGAACCCGATTACTGTCGGATTTGCGCTGGCATGTACATCTATGCTGATTTGCTGATACTTTAGGCTATCCTTGACAAGAGACACAGTTCTCAAGACGGCATCACGGATGCTGTATTCGACTTTTTCTTTGTCGGGACGGAAATAGTGCAAGAAGTCGTCGATGGTTTTGGACATGTGCTGGATGAGTTCCATCGAATAGCTGACATTGTGATCCAAAATTTCCTTAGTAAATTCGCCGCAATCATGAAACATCTTCAAAGATTGAATGGAAAGCCCAAGTGTGTTAAGTGGTTGACGCCACTGGTGGGCGATGTTGTTGATTGTCTCCCCCATTGCTGCGAGACGGCTTTGCTGTAGGAGTAGTCGCTCCTTCTCTCGAAGTTCCTCCTCGGCATGCTTACGCTCGGTGAGGTCACGCAGAACAACAAATGAGTGGCAGGGGGCATCAAAAATAACTGAGCTGACCTCAACAGGGAAGACGGTCCCGTCCTTGCGGACGGCAGTAAGCTCACACCTAATTTTTCCAGATGCTTTCCGTGCATTCAAGGCCGCTTGTACGCACGAACCGGCCAGATTCATAATGCCAGCCCGACCGACTCTACTCAGCTCATCCTCGGTCATCTGGAACATTGAACAGGCTTCCGGGTTGGCGCTGGAAATCACCCCGTCCGATTCAGAAAGGAAAATTGCATCCATGCTGCTTTCGAAGAGCGCACGATAACGAGCCTCTTTATCCCGAAGTTTATTCTCGGCCAGCTTACGCTCGGTGATGTCGGATAATGTAAGGCGACACTCTTGACCTGAAAGCGGTGTCATCCCGGTGATCTGTACCCAGATCGGGATACCATCTTTCAGAAGCTGAACCTCGCAGACCTCCTTGGTTGAACTCGCAAAGACCTTTACTAGGAATTCGGCAAAAGCGGCACGATCTTGATTTGTGACAAAAATTTCGAAGCGCCTTCCGACCAATCGAGTACGCTCCAACCCGATGAGATCTGCACCAGTAAGGTTAATGCGTTGGATGGTTCCTACATGGTCGAGGGTAGCGTAGCCGACCGGGGCGAACTCATAGAGGTCGGTGTACATATCCAAGGTTTTATCCACCTCACCCCTAGCTTGCTGAAGCTCCTCATTCTGCATCTCCAGTTCGATCTGGTGGACTTGCAACTCATGAACGAGTCTCTGGGTCACTTCGTCGGTTCGAGGAGGTTGTGGCCACGATTTACTTTCCTGCAATCTCTCCTCGGCATGGCGGCGCAGCTCGTCTGCCGATAACAAACCATTGTCTTTGCGGGTTCTCACTATGCCCCCCCAGATCACATGTCTGAAGTTAAAACTCTATCACACAACACATGATTGGTAAAGCATACTTTCCACGCAAACTTCCCTCATCGCATCTCAGCCGATAAATTAAATTTCTTTTACTTTGTCCGAACTCATGGTAAATTTCATGTTCACGGTGAGGGACTGGGCGTTCAACGAGTTCGCCGTGGGCGCTCAGGAGGGGCATATGCGTGTTGACCCAATGGGGGAAGCAGTGTTTGAGCATATTGACCAAATGCATTGCAGGACCAAGGTGAAGATGGATGACCTGTGGGAATGTCTGGCTGACGCGCCTACTCGCTGCCCATACCTGATAAGCTATGGACCCGTGAGATATTGCGTACATGAAGACCACGCCGGGTTTGGTGCTGGAGCCGAACGTCGTGTGGGAGATGCGTCGAAATGATGAGGTATCAGCCGGACATGCTCGAATTCATCCAAGGCAAGTGCGATGCTGTTATGGAACCGAGAAAGTTCGTCCATGACTGGATTCGGAGCAGCAAGAATCCGTGCTCGGTCTGCGACACGAACAAGTCCGAGTGCAAGTTCTACAAGGAGCTGGTAGACCGGGGAGCCATCTGTGAGGAAGAGAATCTCACATGACGTCGTGACCGACTGACCCAAGTTTTCCCCTTACCAAGGCAAATCGTGCGAGGAGCGTTCACCCATGGAGAGCCGAAAAAGGAACATGTGCGACTTCGTCTATGGTGATTGCGAATTAGTAAAGGAGTCAGGGAAGTTTGTCTCCGTCTGGTTAAAGACCAATGGGAACCCTTGCTCGAAGTGCAGAGCGGAAAAGACTAAGTGCAGGTTCTACAAGGAACTGGTAGCCAAAGGAGTCGTCGGTGAAGAAGAGAATCTACCATGAACTCTGAGTACCCACTTCCCACCCGATCATCTCAGGAGATCAACACCAACACCCTTTTCCCCGGCGTTTCATTAGCAGAGCGGCGTACCCCATACCCGACGACAGAAGAGGTGGCGCAACGCGATCCTCGGCGATCAGTCGCTGACTCTTGCCAAGGTGCTAGATGCTGCCAACGCTCTTTCTTGACCGAGTCCCCACTCCCTTGACCATCCTTGAACTCGACTCATAATTCTCAGGCATTCTGGACGTGTTGGCCCTGAATCCTTCAGGAGACTTCCCTGCGCTCCGCATTTTCTTTTTACTTGCGCATTTAAACCGCTCTGTTACGATAAGTCACCACGATCCGGCATGACTTGGCATCTGCAATGCGTCCGGCAGCTTCCACCACGAACCCCTCCCTTGCCGCTGAACGCATGATTAGATTTTTTCAGGACTTGCGATGAAACCAACAAGCTCAATACACCAAGAGACTCCATCCTGTGGCCTCTCTACAACTGATCACGCCACCGGTTCCATCCTTGTCATGGACGATGATGAAATGATCCGTGAGATGGCTGCAATACTACTTGTACGTCTTGGCTACAATCCCACAACTTGCGTCAATGGCGAAGAAGCCATCGAGCTTTACAGGACGGCTAAAGAATCAGGTACACCCTACCGTGCAGTCATTATTGACCTTATGATACTTGATGGCATGGGTGGTAAAGACGCAGCCAAGCAGATACTCAGTATTGACCCCGGCGCAAGATTGATCGTATCGACTGGCAACTCAGCAGATCCTGTCATGGCCGACTATGAGAGTTACGGGTTCCATGCCTCGCTTCCAAAGCCTTACGGGCCATCAGATATGGCTGCGGTGTTAGTTACGGCAATCTCGTTGTGAACCACGCACAAGCTTCCATTGAATACCACTACGTAACGGCCCATCTGCTCACCTCGACGCCGAGCACCTACTCCCCGCTGACCATCTCAGCAGATCATCACCAGTAGCCATTCCCCGGCTTTTCATGAGTGGGGCGACACATCTCTTGCCTGACGACTGAAGAGCGCGTCCAAGACAATCCTCGGCGTTCCTGTACCGCGAGAACCGATGATCATCTCTTCAGCCTCGCCCAGACAGCATCCCGGAAATGGCCATGGTCAGGATCGGGTGGAGCATCATCATCTTGGAGTTGGCGAAGACTGCGTTCCGGCTTGAACAGGTTTGTTTTACTGACGCATGTCGATCCGGCCCCTGTCCTTTCCCAAAGGTGGAATTGTGGTATACTTTATCGGAAACCACAAACTCCAGTTGGGGGTAGTGCACAACTCGCGATACTCATTTTAGGCTGGGATCAGTAAACCTACTTGGCTGTAAATAGGAGGTTTAGGAAATGTCTACAACCCAAGGAAGTGGAGATCGAGCTACTATACAGTGTCCAATCTGTGCGGGGACTGGACGCTTATATCCCGACTCGTTAGACTGTACTGAGGACTCAAATGGAACGAAATGTGTTGGAATCTCGGGTATAGATTGCCCTAGCTGTGAAGGTCAGGCGAAGTTGTAGTTCAATTGAAAAGCCGACTTCATTTAGACTGATATTGGATATAGGCGAGGTGCGCTGGAATGAATGTAGATACCTGCCCAAAGTGTAACGGTGACAAGACGATTGAATGTCCCAAATGTGACGGTACTGGATTAGTATCGCAAGAACAATTTGTTGGTGTTGGAGGCTCAGACTGCATTAGATGCAAAGGTTCTGGTGAAGTCGATTGTCCGAAATGTAAAGGAACTGGCGAGGTCTGACAACACCGTTTCGAGTTATATCAATTTGGTTTGACCGTTCGTAGTGATTAGGCGCTGCGAACGTCATGCCACCATCTCGATGAGGATCTTTGCTTTACCGAGGACTATATGTCTGCTTTTGAATGGGATGACAGTTTTTTGGTTGGAGTTCGGCAAGTTGACCAGCACAATAAGAATCTTTTAAAGTTGTTCGGCGAGCTATATAGAGGACTCATTGAACAGTCCGACACGCAAAGATCAAAATTGCAGTTCGAAGAACTATCCGACTATATAGTTTACCATTTCGCTTGCGAAGAAATTTGGATGGGTCGCACTGAATACACGTTGACAATTGAGCATCGAGAAGGGCATAAGCAGATCAAACAGATGCTTGTCAATATCTATAAGACATACCAGCATGGAGATATATCAGTTGCCGAGATGTTGTTGGCACTCATGAACTCTGTAGTTGCACACATTAAACAAAGTGATACAACCTACGGCCACTTTGCCCATGATAAATTATCCGCTAAATTGATGACTAAAAGACACTAAATCACCCACCAGCTATCCTGACCGCGAGCTTAGTTAATCGTCTATTCGACTTCTGGTTCTTCACTGCCATAGCCAGAGCTTTCGGCTGACCCACTATGACAACCAGCTTCTTCCCCCTCGTTACAGCCGTATATATAAGGTTGCGCTCCAACAGTGTGTAGTGCTGCATGGCCAGAGGGATCACAACTGCTGGGTACTCCGACCCCTGACTTTTGTGGATGCTGGTCGCATACGCCAGTTGCACCTCGTCCAGCTCCCCGAACTCGTACTCGACCAGCCGCCCGTCGTAGTCAACCTGAAGCAATCCCTCCTCCATGTCTATGGTAGCGATCACGCCGATGTCGCCGTTGTAGACTTCCTTTTCGTAATTGTTGACGGTCTGGAGCACTTTGTCGCCGGGAGAAAAGGTGGTCCCGAATCGGATCACTTTGGGTTCGCTCCTCTCATTCAGGATCTTCTGTAGCTCGACATTCAGGGAACGAGCACCCAAACCGCCACGGTTCATGGGCGTCAGGATCTGGACATCCTTGACCGGATCTAGACCGAACCGCTTCGGGATTCGCTGAGTCACAACCTGCACCAGCTTCGAGAAGATTTCCTCGGGACTCTCAGCCGGGATGAAGTAGAAGTCAGACAGCTCAGTCCCTTCAGTCTTGAGCGGCATCTCTCCTTTGTTGATCCGGTGCGCGTTGACGATGATCCGGGAACTCGCTGCTTGGCGGAAGATCTCGGTCAACCTAACCGTCGGCACCACACCTGAGTCGATGATGTCGGCCAGTACAGATCCCGGCCCAACAGATGGTAGCTGGTCCACGTCCCCGACAATCATCAATGCAGCTCTGTCAGGTACGGCGGAGAGGAGCCGGTTCATTAGGACTATATCGACCATCGAACTCTCGTCGATCACCAGCAGGTCCGTCTCCAGCGGGTTGTCCTTGTTCCTTTTGAAACCGAACGTTTTAGGGTCGAACTCCAGCAGCCGGTGAATGGTCTTTGCTTCCAGCCCAGTGGATTCTGACAGTCGTTTTGCGGCTCTCCCCGTAGGAGCACAGAGGATTACCCGAAGGTGCTTGGCTCCGAGGATTCGAAGGATGCTGTTGACCAAGGTGGTCTTACCGACACCGGGGCCACCAGTGATCACGACCATCTTCTTCGACAGCGCCAGTCTCACAGCATCCTGTTGAGAAGCTGACAGCGCCAGCCCAGTCTGCTCTGCCACCCAAGGGATCGCCTTGTCTGCGTCTATGTTACCCCATGGCGGTGACCCTTCCAGAATCCGGGTGATGCCTGAAGCCGCACCGACCTCAGCCCGTTGCAGTGGCGTCAGGAAAAGGCAGTCCAGCCCGGTGATCTCTTCCTGTACGAGATTCTCTTCCCGGATCTCCTCACGGATAGCATCCTCGATGATTGATCCGGGGATCTCCAGCAGCTTGACGGATTCGTCCACCAAGGTGTCCCATGGAGCGGCACAATGCCCGTCACCGGAGATCTCTTGAAGGACATGGCGCACACCAGCCTGAGCACGGATCATAGAGTCTGGAGCTATCCCTAGCTTTTGAGCGATGAGATCCGCTGTCTTGAACCCGATGCCATGTATGTCCAGCGCCAGTCGATACGGATTCTCCGTCACCTTGATAATCGCTTCGTCGCCATAGGTTTTGTAGATGCGGACAGCCCTACCAGTTCCGACACCATTGGACTGGAGGAACACCATGATTTCCCTGATTGCCTTCTGTTCATGCCACGCCAAGGTAATCTTCTCAACCCGCTTCTTCCCGATGCCCGGAAGTTTCAGCATGGATTCCGGCTCAGTCTCGATTACGGTGAAGACGTTCTCTCTGAACGCCTTCACCAGCACCTTGGCGAAGTGGGGGCCGATCCCTTTCACCATCCCTGAGCCGAGATACTTCTCGATCCCCTCCAGCGTGGTGGGTTGGACCACCTTCAGGTTGTGGGCTTTGAACTGCATTCCATGGGTGCGGTCATTGGTCCAGACCCCGATGCACTCGATGTACTCTCCCGGTGTGATCGAAGCAGCAGAGCCGATCACTGTGACGAGGTCAAGCTGCCCCCTTACCTTGGCCCTGAGGACGCAGAATCCAGATTCCTCGCTGTGGAAGGTCACCCGCTCAACGGAGCCAGAGAGTCGTTCAGTTGGGGTGTCGGTGCTATGTGCTGGCTTCTTCATCGGAACTCCCATGGGACCTTGGCAACGGAACTCACTGATACCATGTATCATGAGGACTGGCAAGGGTGGACGCTGCTCGGCTGACCCAGTGCCAACGCCGTTGGAGAACTCCCTGCATCGGCCAATTGGCAAATTCTAGCGCTCCGGGTATAATCCATCCCGGTAGGATGTGGTCAAGAGTCATTCTATGGAACCAACAGAGCAAGGAGGCGTACAGGGTGGAAGGAGCAACAAAGATAAGGTTATGCCCTTGCGGCGTCAGGCTTGAGCGAAAGAAGGGCGACACCGAAGCGAAATTTGCCACTCGCCTTTATTGCAGCACTAGATGCATGGGCAAGTATCGCAAGCGCAAACCAACTCTATATTTCGGCCAGCCGATCCCAGAGGATAATACCAGAAGAAGAGCTGGTCGAGGAATTCAGGGATACTTGGACAACGAGAAGAAAGGGTCTTCATGGGACGAATCGTAATGCAACTACTGCGCATCACCACGGTTATCGCAGCCATTATATTTGGAACCGTTACCTTTCCCGCTGCCGAACCGTCCGCTCAACCACCAATCCAGAGCGTCGCAATGGTGGACCAGTCGCGTTGGATGGGACGATGGTATCAGATTGCGCGGCTGCCGAATCGGTTCCAGAAGGGTTGTACTGGAGCCTACACTGATTTCTCACTTCGAGACGACGGACAGATAAACGTTATCAATTCCTGTCGCAATGAGAAGGATGGCAGGTTACGACAGGAGAAGGGACATGCGTGGGTGATCGACCCGGCCAGTAATGCGCGGATCAAAGTTTCGTTCTTCTGGCCCTTCCGTAGTGAGTATTGGGTCATCGGATTGGGAAAGGAGTACGAATACACGGTCGTAGCTTCTCCCAACAGGAAGTATCTCTGGATCATGAGTCGAACCCCTACAATGAGCGACGATCTCTACGCCGACATCTTGAAGGACGCTGAAAGGCAGGGATTTGATACCAAAAATGTTATCAAAGAGATTCCGGGAAGCAGAGCTGGTGGGTGATTCGTACCGATGGTGAGTATGGTGATGATGTCTTCGGCGATGATGAGCATCACCACGATATAGGTCATGAATACAATGCAGCTCCTGAGAAATCAGGAGCTGCATTTGATCTGGCATGCCGAGGGGCAGTGTTGTAAGTTGAGCTAACAGCCCACCGGTCCACTACAGTCCCTTCAGATCTTTCCCCGCACTGAATTTCCCGCTCCTCGAAGCAGCGATTTGGATTTCAGCCCCCGTCTGGGGATTTCGGCCAGTGCGAGCGGCACGTTCGGAAACACTGAACGAACCGAATCCGGGGAGCGTGATCTTGTCGCCAGCCTTGACTACGTCAACAACCGTTCCAATGAACGCCTCAACAGCCTCTGCTGCTGCGGTCTTCGACAGACCAGTCTTTGTTGCAATCGACGTAATGAATTCTGCCTTGGTCAGGTGTGACCTCCTTTCTCTCTAATGATTGACGCTGGGAATTCGAGCCAGATTATTTCTTCGCTTTCGGCGCAGCCTTTACCTTGGATGTCTTGACTGGAGTCGTCACTGCCTTGGCTGGAGCCTTGACCGCTGCAGGTGCCTTGGTCTTTGCCGGAGCCTTAGTCGTAGTCAGTGTTTTTGCTTTCTCAGCCTTTGCAGTGACAGCCTTCTTTGCCTCGATGTTGCCCATGCGGACCTGCCGTGCGTGGGCGAGGTTGTCAGCAAGTCCCCGATCCATGGCCATTTTACGGCGAGCCTCTGAGTAACTCTTCGCAGACAGGGACTGAGTGGCGGCGATGCCAAACTGCTTCTTGTACGCCCTCGGCTTCAAATCGTGAGCGGTACTCAGGTGCCGGGACAGCGTTTTGAAGCCTCCCTTACCACAGATCATGCAGATGATTTCATTTTTCTTGAACGATTCCTTTACCGTCAGGGACGGTTTCGCTTCTTCCCCACCTTCAACTGCCTGTCCAGACTCAAGAGCTTTCAGTGCAGCATGTACTTTGCTGATTTCAAGTATCAGTTCTTCAGTGGTAAGTTTGGTATTGGTAGCATGAGCGGCTACAAGCTGTCCTGCGATTTCTACGAGCGTTGACATTCGAAATTCCTCCGTTGGATATATGCATTTCAATATTTAACATCAAAGTGCGCGGCAATATCTGCACAGCACATAAGTTACCGCGTTCAAATCTTTCCATACCGCGCCTGTAATCCTTCCGCCCATTCGACTTGATCAGAGGTGCTGGTATTCGCAGCTATGGCTTCAATCAGTGCATCCAGATCCATGAATACTAGCGATTCAGGAGCCGCAAGCAAATCCCTGAACTGTTCGAGAACATCATGTTGAAGGAGCTTGTGGTTGGCCGATGACGCACAAACTGCGAAGAATACACCGGCTGCATCACGTCGAGCTGCTTCTTCGTGAGCGAGCGCATGATTCACCCAGAGCTGCCAAAGCGGACCACCGAACGGACAGCCAGATCCCGGCAAAGACCTTTCGTTCAGGGTTTTGTGCTCTATTGTCCGGCTCCAGTATTCAAAGGGTTGTTTACGTGATGTATAAAGGCAGTTGTGGTGGTCGTTGCTGACAGGGACGTCCTCTGGGCAAACAGCCTTACCATCTTTCGCTCGACCGGGCTTCCGATACCCGCAAATGCTGAACTCTGTTTCAACGAACTTTGTCTCGACTACAATGACAAGTGGTTTACCATCGGCGTCGGCACCTTCTATCAATACATCGCAGTCAACACCACCCTTGCCAGACTGATCTCCGAAGATATTCTTGTCGGGAGTGTGTTCGATTGTTATCTTAGTGACGGTTGCGAGGGATGGGAAGAACCGGGAAAGAACTCGAACGGCAAGATCCGGGTTGGCACCAAGCGGTTGGAAGATGTTGAAACACATAGCCTGACTCGACAACATGTTCTCAAAGGTTCTAGCCGCAACTCCTTTTCCACCGGCTTGGCGTTTCAATGCAGCGGTGAACGCGCTCTGGAGGAGGAAGTTCTTGCCACTGTCAGTGCCAGCTTGGTCTAGGAAATGCCCGTAAGATCCGGGGCCAGCCATTAGGACGTTTGCACGATACTCCCGCTGCCTTGCTTCTGCCCTAGCTCGAAACGAGTTTCCTGTCGTATAAACCTTCCCCAAATCGGTTGCCATCGGTAACTCCCCAGAAAGTTTGATTTATTATTACGTCACTGCTCATAGATCTGCAACTTTAACGATAGGACTCCAGCGTGGCGAGTAAGTCATCAGCGATCTCGTTTCGCATCTTGATCGGCTCTATGACTTCTGCATCCCTTCCGAACCCAAGTACCCACCGTTTCACGCTTCCCCACCCGGAGGTTTTCATCTCGAAAATGATGCAACCACCGGGGTGTTCCATGATCTTCTGCTCCTTTGCCCAGCGCCGCTCTCTGATGTACCGTGCCTGTGACTGGGAGAAACGAATGGTCACGGTTACAGGGTCGTCATATATCAAGTCGAACGCTTCGTCAAGCAACTCTTCGGGATGAAAGTCAACTGGAGCAGTGAACGTGTCTTCGGTCGGAGTCACCCTGCCGATACGCTCGACAGCGAGCATTCGGACTTCCCCAACCGATGTGAGTCTGGCGAAGAGGTACAGCCCACCGTGGTGCTCGAAAAAAGTCAGTGGATCAACGTCAATGACTTTGAGTTTGTCGTCCCTGAAGGAGTGGTAATCGACCGAACAGGTCTTCTGCTGGAGAATCGAGCCGGTGAGAGTTTGAATGATCTCTTCTTTCCCGGCGTAATTTTTTGTAAACTTCGAAAACGGAGTAACCAGATCATTTATTTTCCCAAGCCGGTCAGCCGCTCTTGCGGGTATAAATGCAGCGAGTTTCTCGAAAGCCCGGTGGATCTCCACCTCGATGCCCGTCCCCTTGTACACACCGGCATGTCCCTTCAGGAAATGCAGAGCAATAACTTCCGATGGTGAAAGATTGATGTCAGCCACCTTCATATTCGAAAGCAACCGATACTGATCCTTGCTGAGGAAGAACCGGACTCCTCCAGCTTCTGTCTTGTCCCTCTCAACCACAAAGCAGAACTCGTCCTGAAGCGTTTCGATGACGCGATAAGCCTGTCGCCTGTCGATGGTCAACCGTGAACTGAGTTCGGAGATGGTTGTGCCACAAGGCTGGGTCAGCAGATTTATCGCATCGAGCAGTTTTTTCAGGTTGCGACCACGCATTACAGCTCCGGCAGGAGGATCACCGGGCATACTACGCATAATCCGAGGAATTGTCCAGAAATGACACTCGCTACTGGTATTGTATTCATTGTGAGTATGACGAGAAACCGACGGAGGGAACTGGAGAATGAATTCGTCAAGACAACTGATAGGGACGCTCATGTCGGCTGGGTTTGACATAGGCTTTGACACCATCTTTGTGACGTTGGCGCAGCCGTTCTGGGTCAATGCCGACAGTACAGAGATGGCGCTCACGTTTTACGAGGACACCGTCTGGGTCCAGCTCAGATTCAACCACCACAAAACTCTACTGAAATTTGGAGACGACGTCGAGACGGTTAAAAGCATGAAGGATCTCTGCGCGTCGGAGTGGTTCCCGGAACTGGAGCAACGGTTCAGTAGGGTAGTTGAGTATTTTAATCTAAGCTGGCAAAAGGAGGGAGATGTTGACAACGATTTTGTCCCCATCATGTGCTATAGTCTGCTCGGCGAGCTACCTCAAGTTCAAACGGATCGAATGGCGGCACTGCTACTAGAGATCAGATCTGTACTCGATGGTTGAGTGGTGTATGCACAATATACCTTGTTTACGATCCTAACTGGCAATATACATCGTCACCAACATTCACTTACAGAGGAGCCGTAAATATGAAAAATCCGATGCCAGACATAATCGCCAGAGAGAAACGAATCAAGGCAGCGATTGCTGCTGGTGTTGGTGAAGTCGGCATTTTTGTATTCACTTCTGCAACCGAAATACAAGGCGACTCTTTACCTTATACTGAAGGATTTGACAAAGGAGAATTTGTAAAAGGTGCTTCAAGCCACTATTCCTTTTGGAGGTGCTTCAAAAAGAACTTTGAAGGGTATTTGCCTAGCATCAAAGATATGGAATACGACAAGCTCCCGAGGGGGCGGGTTGTGTATTCCAAGAAGGACGAGACTTTTCTCGTCTACGGTCCATTAGAACTAATTTCAAATCAAAGTATGTGCCTGATAATAGAGAAGGATTTTTCACTCGCGGGGAAGAAGGTGAAATATATCCGAGACAGCCACTACGAAATGGATCGTCTTCTCTCCTTAATGTCAGAGGAGTTTGACAGATGGGCAGCGGATCATATGAATCAGAGGAATATACCATGCTCCAACGCCATTCCTGCCTCCGGTGCCTCAACCCCACCAAAATTCCTGAGTCAATTCAGTGTGAAGAGTTACCCTGCCATGCCCGTACCGTTGAACGAAGGTGAAGTTCCTCCTGCCGAATATGATATTCTGAATATCAGGGCAATTGGTGTCGGCCCCTTGGGATCACAAATGGTGCAGCTGCTCGCCCGCAATGTGGCTGGCATCAACTGCGATGAGATCATTCTCGGAGTTGAACAGGAGTCCTCCGGTGACATCGCTGCACTCCTTTCCTCCGTCTGCCCCTGCGATCTTCTGTTCATCGTCACAGGGTTCGACGATGAGTTTTGCGGTGGGATTGTGCAAGAAGTCGGACGCTCGGCATGCGGAGCTGGAGCTATAACACTTTGTATTACGTCTGGCATCAGCATGGTTCAAAAACCTCACCAGTGTGACAGCCAACATGAAAAATGGTTCGATACCATTTTTAGCGTGTCCGACCAGTCTCTACCCAGTCATGAAGGAGATTTTCTCGTACAGCCCGAGACTCTGATCGGTTATTCAATGCGTAATTTAGTTGCTGCCATAACGAACTTGGTCACCCACCGAACAGGCATTTGCCTCGACTTCAACGACATTATAGAGATCATGCATCAGGGTGGTCAGGGCAGCATGGGGGTCGGAGTAGCATCAGGCGAAAAGAGAGGGGCAACCGCAGCCAAACTGGCGATTGAGCGACTGATAGCACAAGGGGTTGACCTTTCCGGTGCGGTCAGAATTCTTGCTTCTGTCCACGGCTCGGGCAGCATTTCAATGGCTGAATTCGATGAGGTGGCCCTGACAATCCATGAGCACTGCTCGGAAGGTGCCAACATCGTCGTGGGCATCGTCTATGAAGAGTTGATGGGTGCGAACATAAAAGTGACGGCGCTCGCGGTGCATCAGATCTGAATGCCGTTACTGAGCCTGTTCGGTCAATTCAACACCTGAAGGAGTAGTGATGCCAACGGTATATTTCGCACACGGAAAGGAATCCGGTCCATGGGGACCGAAGATTGTTGCACTGGCTGAGGTGGCTCGAAGCAAGGAATTCGAGGTAGTCAGCCCAGACTATTCGGATCTCACTGATCCTGACGAGCGGGTGAAGCGACTCCTCGCGATATGCGCCGGATCGAATGATACCACGGTGCTGGTCGGTTCCAGCATGGGTGGCTACATCTCCGCAGTCGCATCATCAATTATCAAGCCAGCAGGAATGTTTCTGATGGCACCGGCATTCTACATTCCCGGTTATGCTGTTCAGGAGCCAGTGCCGGTTTCACCCAGAGTTGTTGTGGCCCATGGCTGGAACGACGACGTCGTCCCGGTGGATAATTCGATTCGGTATGCCCGGAAATATGGGGCGGAGTTGCACCTGCTGGACAGTGACCACAGGTTGAATGACCAGATCCCGATGGTGGTCTGCTTGTTAGGCCGATTGCTGGATGCTGTCGGTCAGTTGGGGCATTCTCCAAAAAAAGTTGACCTCGACTAGACCAGCAGGTTCACCGCCCCACCACCCTCCCCAGTACACCAAACACCCACTTCCTTGCCCCTTCGCATGATTGGCGACTGAAGAGCAAGCCTAAGGCACATCTCAGCGCTCCTTCGATGAACCTCGGCAGCTTACGCCTTCACTTTCGAAGAATGGATCGTCAGCTTCAGGATGCTCTCCTGAATGTCGGCGTTCTCAATCGCCCTGAAGGCATCAAGAAGGATTCGCTCCGAATCCTGCAAGGGAATCATCGCGCCAGCTCCGGTGAAGAACTCCTGTATTGGGACTGAAAACGCTGCTGCAAAACGTTGCAGCTTCTCAATGTTTATGTTGTCACTACCCGCTTCATATTTTTGAATTTGACGGCTCGACAAATTCACACGCTCCGCCAGCTTCTCCTGACTCCAGCCAGCTTTCTGTCTGAGCATCCGCAACTTGAACCCAACTTCCTTATTCCAAACAATTTTGTCCACTGGTCAGATCCCCCTGTTCGGGGAACATAACTCATCACAATGAGACAGAGAACGAACCCAGAGTCGTTTTAATTGCGAAGCTGGGGTTGTGTTATTTTGATTAGTATGATATTAACCTCATCTGAAAAAACAGGCATGGCGCGGGGTTTGCGCTTCTTTACGGACAACACTGGATCCGTGGACTGGATACTTCCAATGTAGCGAGCAGATCGGGTGCCACGGGACCGACTACCGGCATCTCCGTTTTGGACACTGGATTGCTACGGCGTTCAGTACGATGAACCCAAGTAAATCTTGCAGTTCGGGAAGCACGGTCACGTCATCTACTACGACGAATCCAATCAGGTGATCTACCGGAGCCATGAGACGATTGAAGCAGACATGAAACAGTCCAAAAAAATTCTGGAAGTCCTCGTATACCAACGAGGACTTCCAGAAGGTCATTAATGAAAGCTGAACTGCGAGAGTCAAAGACCTGAAGTCAAAATAAAAATGTAGGGAGGGAGTAATGTTGTCACGTAAAATACTGATGTACATGGTCGCAGGAGTAGCAATGCTTACATCTACTGGATGCAAGAATAAGGTTAGTCAAATCAAAGATAGTGTATGGAATGGTGACAAAAGTACTACACTAGGTAAGGCACTGGATCACTATAAGGGGTTTGAGCGTACTGACTGGAAACTAATCAAGGCAGATAACGGAAAGGATATTGTTGAGTTCAGTGGTACGTTTATGGTTCCACAAGAAACATTAACAAGAACCAAGGAGGTTGTGGCCAATATTCCAATGATCAGAGAACAAGTAAAAAAATCTAAGTATGCTGAAGAATACTATTTCGATCAGCTTCGAGGCAATGCTAGTTCAGACAAAAGATCTAAGGTTCGTATCGGAGTTAATGCGTTTGATGCTGAAAAAAACATGAGGTATTTCCCTTATCTATCTGAAGATCTTGGTCCGAAGCTCGATCAAAAGCTCACTGCACTGCTCGATGATGCAAATTACATACAACAGTTCTATTCTAGCGGTAATCGGCTCCAGCTAGTGTATCAATTCGTTTTGAATGAGGATAACTCCTTCAAAATTGAAGCAGCCGGGTGTCGAACCGCAAAAGAGCAACAGAGTACGAACCTTATGTACGATGCTATTGCAACTTTAGGAGATATTTACAACAATGTCTACAACCCCAACATCTGCAACGAAAGAGCTAATTGACCTTTAACCACAACTAACCGAAGGATGAAGGGGGTGTCTTTCGACACCCCTTTTTGAAACCAGACTCACCTAAAAATCATCCCTGCCGACGACCTCACCCGGCGAAGTCCCTGTGAGCCATGCCACAGCACCGTTCACCATTATCCACGAACAAGGGTACAGGCTCCAACCAAAGGCATCTACCAGTACGAAGTCCTTCCATTGAGTCCGCCCATCCACGACTTCCGTTGTAGTGAATCCCAGATCGACCCACCGTTCTATCAAGGCATCGGCCATCTCAGGGTCCATGGCTCCACCCACTCTCGCTAAACTCCCACAGAACCAAACCGTGCGACCTATCCGCTTGGCATTGTCAGCAATGAAGCCGGACCAGCCTCCGGGATATAAGTCACGAATGCGCTGTACTGACACAACAAGATTGAGGAATTCGAGCTGAATAGCTGACATGACGGTTCTCCTTCCTCTACGCGACAGCTTGGACACCCCTCGGCACCGATCTGAGCCGACCCATAACTCCACCCTGATGAACCGGAATCGACTCCAAGTGCGCACCGAATTTTCCTCTCCGTTTCTCGTCCCAGAGAAGCCCATGCTCATGGATCGCCATTGCCACTTCGAACATAATATGTGCTGCCGCTCGGTTGAAGTAGAACTTGCCACCCTTCCTGCGATCCAGACCTGCAAGCGGGGTGCTCAGGATCAGATCGGCCAACCGCTCCGCCTCGGTCCGGGAATAAGCTGCCAAGATACCAAGCATCCGGCTGTAGCGAAGGAACCGATCTCGCTCCGTCAGGCTCCCGCTTGCTTTCGCTAAGAGACGTCCGATCAGGTCTTTTACGTCGTCGGCGTGATCCGGTAAAACCTGTGGGACCATTTGTCTCAACTGGGCTGATTGTTCATAGAAGAACGTATCTGGAGATCCACACTGATCTTCAATTAAACCCAGAGCGCCAGCTATGTTACCAGCGTCGAGCATTGCAACCGCGACACATCTTGCAGCTCCTATCGAAAGGTATTGTTTGTCGATGCTGGCGATCAGATCCCGAGAGCGATCAGGCAGTCCCTGCTTCTGTAACGAACCTGCGATGTGCGCCAAGGTGTTCTGGGACCGGTTTCTTTTCGCATACTGTAGAGCGGAATGCAGACATCTCTCGTAGACCCGCCCAATGGGTTCTCCGTAGAATGCAATCGCAGCCAGTGCATCGGCTTTGTTGATGCCAGTCAGCAACGCAGTGAGGTTCTTGGCTTGCTCCAGCCTCCCCAGCTTCAGATACAGATCCAGCAGAACTGTGTATCTCTCATCGCGGTTGGACAGGAGTCGTTTTCTGGGGCGCAGGAATTTTCCAACCTTGGATAGCAATTCAGAACACCGATCCGGCTCTCCTATCGTGTGACAAGCGTCGGCGGCCATGATGAGCATTGCTGCTTCATACCTTGGCTTGAGACTGCTGGCGAACTGGACAGACTGTTTGATGATACCAAGAGCACGTTCTCGGTAGCCTATGGAGTTGAAGTCGAGTGCAAACCTCGGATAATCCAGCGTAGCATGAAAATCGTTCCACTCAATTTGTCGGCTTTGGATCTGACGCGCTTCATCGAGGATGCTGAATGCCCTCTTCCCGCCATCGACCGTTCCAGTTGCAGCGAACCGAAAAGCAATCAAGCGCAGGTTCTCGATCTGGCTGTCCGGCGATGACAGAAGTTTGGTCGCATCGTATGCGAATTCAAGCGGATGATTAGCGGCTTCGAGAGTTGTCATCGGTCACCTCCTTCGGTGGCACACATCGTCAATACAGATTAGCGGGAGCCATATCCAAGCATGGCTGGACGAATATTTCGTTTTTTCCAAGATCGACGGCAACAAGGTTTCCCTTCGATCCTCCCTTGTATCCGGCACCGAGCATGCACCCGTTGTCAGCGAATATATGTGAGGTCTTTAAGCTGGCCCGGATCTCCCGAAGCGATTTGATGCAATGCCCAGTCACCAGCCGTTTCCCATGGAGGAACGTCGGGTCCGTCCATGTGGTCCTCTGCCACAACATCTCATGTCGGTGTCGGGCGGAGATCGGCTCCTTTAATTCGCACGGCAAGCTGGCATGGACGAAGATGTGGGTTTCGTTTTGCCAGTAGAGCGGCATGCTGCTGATGAAATCGAGGTAGACCTTGGGGACCCGGCTCGGGTGATCGACTCCGAAGCTGAATAGGGTCTGGTCCCCACCATTTTCAAGAAACAGGATGAGATCTTCATTGACCCCACTGATGGCGGCATCGAGCAAAAGTTGTTCGTGATTGCCCCTGCAGCAGATCGGGGCGTAGCCATCCCTCTGCAACTGGAGAATCAGATCGAAGACACCTTTCGTGTCCGGGCCACGGTCGTTGCAATCGCCTAAAATGACGAGAACATCTTCTTCCCTCTTCAGGCGCAGCCTCTCCAGAAGGCGTCTGAGCGTAAGCGCGTTACCATGGACATCGGACAAACAGACTACCTTGCCCATAACTCTCCTCCTGACTCAGGGACACCTGTCAAATCCACCCCGGCAATAAGAAACATTCCTCATTCCCACAACATACGATCCACTTTCGAGCGAATGATATTATCACAGTTCACCAATTATTGATAGGTGGGGGCAACAAATACTGTGTAGTATCGAAAGATTGTCATCAAGTTTGAGTGTTGAGTATTGGGATTTATTGCCAATTATAAATACTGATATGGAGTGCGCTCCAAATACAATTCGAAATAAGGAGTACCATATGCAATTTGACTCATACATTTCAGGGCTTGAGGCAGATCAAGTTCCAACACCAGAGACAGTATACGATGTGCTGAAAGCAAAGCAGGAGCTACTCGATGATCTAATTGCCAATTACCTCTACATCGGCAATAACGTATCAGAACCTGATTCCGAGTGTAGTAAATTTGAAACCGCAATTGAAAAGTCACAACTGATTCGCGAGTACAACGCCCATGAAAATGAACTACGTGATCTTATGATGAGCATTGATAGAACTGAATTCAACGAAGCCCACCACTCCGCACAAATTGAAATGATGGAAGAAGACTTGCGACGCGAGCAATAACAACTGACCAACGATGAACCTTTATTTTATTGGCCCCACCAAAAGGAGATGGGACATGAATGACTCAAATGGAAGTGTAGGCACAACAATTGGAACGGATTATGGACCGGAAATTACAAGGCACTTGTTGAAGGTGACGACAGATGCGTTGCTCGCGCACCTCAAAGCTCTTCAGGAAGTCACCAATAAACTTAAAGAGATGAACATCGACAACGAGATTCAGCAGATAATGCTGAACTTTGACAAGTCTCGTGCCGAAGCGTTCCTACGGGAAGGGAAGTAAGGAGAAAACGAATGAATGGTTGGACGGGGGGGCAGCAGTGGTGACACTGCTGCCCATGTTCATTATAAATGCAGAGAGTTGCAGTACCACCCCAAGACGCTTCCTGCACAGGTCGCCAAGCCAATGAGGATGGAGCAAGGCCATGTCTCATTTGCGGTATGTCCGGGAGGATATGAGGTGCGACGCTGTGACTTTATATCAACCACCAACTGAGGCGCATTGAATTTACAGCAAGTTACAGACTTTCTCTGCGTTGGCACAAACGATGCTATTACCATGTCAAGACTTTCAAAATACAATTTCAGGAGATTCCCAAATGAAAAAGATCATGTCCTCCATCGTTGCTGCTCTCGTTGCCGTTGCTTTCGCTGGTGTTGTTTTCGCTGCTGACGCTACCCCCGCTGCTCCCGCTGACGCTGCTGCTCCGGCTGCAACCGCTGAAAAAGCTCCCGTAAAGAAAGCTAAGAAAGCAAAGAAAGCCAAAAAAGCAAAGAAAGCCAAAGCTGCTAAGAAAGAAGCCGCACCGGCTGCTGCTCCGGCTGACGCTGCTGCTCCGGCTGCTAAGTAATATATCTTCTGTACAAGTAGGATCAAAAGCCGCACCCTTGGATCTCCATGGGTGCGGCTTTTTTTGTGCAAAGAGCAATGATTGCCCATCTAGTACCCCTTCCGTGAATGCCCCGATGATCCAGCGGATCTCACCAATGAATGCTTTTTCCATATTGCCTCCTCATTTTTTCCTTACTTTTCGGATATATATACTCTGGGTGGCGCGAACCCGAGAACCGACAACCCTAACAGGAGGTCCGAAAATGAAGAAACATCTGATGACAGTAGCTTTGTTTTTCGCCGCAGTTCTGGTTGCAATTTGCCTTGCTGGCGTAGTATCCGCTGAAGAGCAACCCGCCTCCCCCGACACACAGGTTGCTGCACCTCCAGACTCTCCTTCTACACCGACGACTGACACCCAAGCCCCTTCTTCAACTGATGCGCCAGCTTCTACCGAGGCTCCGACTGCAAAGTAAGTCATTCGCTTGTACCTGAGTGTAGGAAAGACAACATCATCCACCGATGCCTTACCCACAGCATTCTGAAGATCTGACCTGTCACACGACAGGGTGACGGGCAGTATGCCCAAACCAACACCAAGGAGAAAGTGACCCATGAAAAGACTTCTGCCAGCGTTACTGATGACCATTGTCTTTGCCGTTCCTGCCTTTGCCGATATGCACGGGAAGGAGATGAAGGAGCACAAGGAGTGCGCTTGTCATGAGCAAAAGATGGGAATGCCCGGCATGCACAAGAGGGCCGACATGTTGGACATGCTCATTAAGCATGCTGACAAGGTCGGCCTTACGGATGATCAGGTTGTTAAACTCAAGACTATTCACAGGGGAATGGAAAGAAAGAAGATCCGGTTTGAAGCTGACATGAAGCTCGCAAGGATCGACCTGAAAGAAATTATGGAAGTCAAAGATTTTGATCTTGAGAAGGCGAACGCCGCAGTCCAGAAAATTTCAGACATCAAGAAAGATCAACGTCTGGAAATGTTGAAATCTCTGAAAGACGTTCGGAGCATTCTGACTGACGACCAATTCAAGAAGATCAAGGAGTTTAGGCATCGTATGTGGGAAGGGAAAAAGCAGGGAGGGAAGAAGCCTGAGGTCAAGAAACACAAAGAAAGCCATCAAGAGTAACACTGAAGGCTTCCAGAGATGGAAGCCTTTTTTGATGCCGCTGCTCCAGCCTCGGCAATCTGCCATGCACATTACGCAGTGATCGGACGACTGCGCTGGAGAGATGACCGCCGTAAATGCCCCTCAAACGCCCGATCTCGACAGTGGCAAGGCGTGGACCCGCAGGCATATTGTTACCCCATGTGGCTACGCTGTGTACCGACGGGACACACCTTCAACGTTCGCAAGTATCTGAATTATCACCATTAGATACACCTTGCACACCTTGAGCACCTTAAAAAGGCAACGGGGATTTGATCTCCGTTCTTTCCTTGTTCTCTTACATTTAAAAAAGATATGTAAGGTGTCTAGGGTGTGTTTTGTCTTGTAATATCCAACAGTTATAAATTGCAAAGGTGTATCCAAGGTGTACCCGGATGTGCTCAAGGTATAACTGACTTTCACTCCACCGACGTAAGCCATTGCTTAAATCTAATTCGGCCGATTCGGTTAACGCACCGAACAGGGCATATTCAGGTGCAGAGAACAACCACTATTGAGACACGCAGTCCTGTGTCCGAGATTTGTGTTCCAACGTTATCTATGATATGAATATGTACCTGCTGCGCTTAGAGAGAAGGGTGGAGAAGCCCTTTCTCAAGGAGGTGATGCACATTGGTCGCTAAGATCACGGCATACTTGAGTTGGTGCGGGCGTCATGTACCTAGTTGGAATGGTGACTTTGAGAGTTCAGACTGGTTCGGCACATGCTCAAAGACCAGATACCAAGGGACATGGTGGCGGTGATAACCGTTGCGACGGGACCCCGGCAACCCTGCCAGTCGGGAAACTAGGATACCACGCTCCCCCGCCCTTCTCTCTAATCGCAGCAGTTGAACTCACTTTACACTTCAGCTATTTTAATGAGGGGTGGCACTCATGATGGCTCACAAGAAGACATGGGAATCATATGAGGAGGTTGCACAATATCTTCTCAACAAGTTTGCAAGCCACTTCGGCCTTGGGCATGTAGAAGGGAAGCAACTTATTCCCGGAGAATGCGGTACTGACTGGGAAATTGACGCTAAAGGGGTTGTAGACAAAGGCGATGGGTTCATAATCATTGAATGTCGCAGATATACTAAATCAAGGCTGAGTCAAGAGAGCCTCGCCGCAATTGGATTTAGGATTCGAGATACAGGGGCAAATGGCGCCATTGTAGTCAGCCCTCTTGACCTACAGTCCGGTGCAAAAATGGTTGCAGCCCACGCCAACATTAAGCACGTAATCCTTGATCCTATAAGCACAACAACTGATTATGTTCTGAGTTTTTTAAATCAGATATTTGTTGGCATCACTGAATCGGTATCTGTAACAGATTCGATAACAATTAAGGTGCTTCAGGGAGACAAGATTGTTGAAGAATGGCACTCTTAAATACATCCCGCTTTACCCCAACTTGGCGCACATTCCGTTTCGCAACTATGTCTTATGATTCACCCGCCGCAGCAATCCTGTACACGCTGCTTTTCCCAATCCCCAACCGTTTCGCCACTTCCAGCCTCGGCACACCAGCAGCAATTAGCTCCAGAACTTTCCCGGCTTGCTTCTGCGCGGTGGGTTGCCGCCCGACATAGACTCCCTTCTCCTTCGCAGCCTCAATTCCTTCTTTTCTGCGTTCCTTCTGGATAGCCAACTCGAACTCGGCAAATGCAGCAAGGATTTGAAGCTGGAGCTGCCCATGGGCGGATGTTGTGTCAATGGGGCTGTTGAGCACCCGGAGTTCGGCACCCTTCTCCTTCAGTTGATCTACAACCTGAAGCAGATGTCGAGATGAGCGAGCGATCCTATCGAGCTTGCTGCAGACGACCACGTCTCCCTCGTCACGGCGAACATACTCGATCAGTTCTCGGAGCTTGGGACGATCATCCTTGGCACCGGATGCTTTCTCGCTAAAGATTTTCTTGCAACCTGCGGCTGTCAACTGTTCGATCTGGACATCGAGACTCTGTCCAGCAGTGCTTACCCTAGCATACCCAATGATCGTTCCCATAAGCCCTCCAATCCCATATGATTCATAATGTAGTGGGAATATCACTTTTCCCAAGGGAAGTCAACCCGTGCGGGAAATATTTCAGGGCATTTGACTGTTCCCTCTTGGGTAAAGCCGTGTGGGAAGGGCATCCGGGACCAATGCACTTATGAATAGCGATCTAGAGCGGTCTTTAATATTGTATTCCATTCACCAATCCAGTAATATCCCAAAACATCTAGTTCCATGTTGTTCAAGTGTAAATACACCAACGCCTCAAAAACACACTACCAAAGCTAGGGTGGAACGGACAGGAGGTTAGATGGTTAACTTGACTCGGGAATCTATCAATAAAGCCATTCGAGCGTATGTGAAGGGAGAACGTCCCTTTCGTTTTACAGAGCCTCGGGCATGGTATGTTGTTGACAAGAGTGATCGGATCTATCCACTAAAGTATATATATGCAATTGCCACCGGGAAAAGACCGAGTTCCTTCAATACATCGTCACCGATCAAGGAGCTTCAGGAGCTTGGGTTTGTGCTCCGGCGTATACCGAAACTACCTCTTGATTTTGAAACGAAAGTAAGTGCTTCCCTGAGTGACCCTCAGGGTCGCGCAGCTAGGCTTGCCAAAGCGCCTCGAAAGCCGGGACAACGTTTGGTGCAAACAGTTGTATATGATCGAAATCCAGACGTTGTCGCTGAGGTGCTTGTCAGAGCTAAAGGGGTATGCGAGATGTGCGGTAAAGCAGCTCCTTTCCTTCGGCGCAAAGATCAAACACCCTATCTTGAAGTTCACCACAAAGATTTATTGGCCAATGATGGTGATGACACTGTAGAAAATGCCGTTGCTCTATGCCCGAATTGTCATCGCCGAGAGCACCATGGTTAGTTAGACCATGCCTACGAGACTCTAATGGAGAATAAACATGGGCCAACTTGTCGTACGCACAAAGGATGAACTGAAAGAAGCGGTAGAAAGCAAAGCCAGTCGTATCATTGTCAAAGGCGAACTAGCTGAAATACTCAACACAGCATTCAAAATAAAGAAAGCATCAAAGTGGGCTGTCGGTTTGTTATCGGTGTCACTTGCAACTGCGCCCCTTACAGGAGGAATGAGTTTGGTTGCCGCAGCACCAATTGCTGCTCTAACGGGGATCGAAATCGTAGCGATAGTAGCTGTAGCCGCAATTGGGATAGCCCTAATTCTACTCATTTGCAGTCAATTCAAAAGAGTAAAGTACAAGGGAAAATACGGAGAATTTGAAGCTGAACTTGAACTTGAACGTTGACAGAAGTATGTAATTCCGCCGGTCGGCAACAAGACATCAGCAGACTGCGAATTCATCTCAGGAGGCGAATCATGAACCTTGGTCAGCTGGTAGCTCTTGAAAACGGAGTCGATCAGCAGAACGTTCTCCTTTTGCGGCATGGCAACAGGAAAGTCGAATCCCTCCTTCAAGCAGGTGGCACAATCGAAGAGTATACACTCGTTCAACCAACGGGTTCGAAATACGACTTTCACGCCGCAAACAAACCGCCGATTCAGATTGTAGTTGTAATCGTTAACGACGCTGTGTTCGCTGTCTACCATATCATGGATGTGGAAGCTGAGGGAACCACCCGCAATCTGACCTCGCCAGCGTTTGCCTTGTGGGACATCGAGCAAGGATACCCAGAACTCAACGCAAAGCGATTCTCGGCTGAAGTGCTGTCAAGCCGGTCACTCGGTCGCGCTGTAGTGGGGTGGAGAAGTAAGCGTAACGCCGTCGCACGATACGGTAGCAGCCTGTACGGAAGTGTAGAGATATAAGGACGTCAGGGGATCATCGGAGCATCCGAGGATCAGCTACAGCGGGTCCAAAAAAAGGACATGGCTTTATGGCTCAGGAAAGCCTCGACAAAAGAGGGTACGTATACATTTTGGTGAACCCTGCGTTCACTGGCTTCGTAAAAATTGGTAAGACGACCAATGAACCTGAAGCCAGAGCACGTCAATTGTCATCTGGCTCTGGCGTCCCCGCGCCGTATGCTGTCGCTTGGGATGCGTTTGTCACTGACTGCCATCATGTCGAGAAACTTATCCACCAGCAATTGGCCGGGACTCGATCAAGGAATGACCGGGAGTTTTTTGCAACACCCTTAAAGCATGCCATAGCAACGGTTTCAAGTATTGTTGCCCCATTCTCTTGTGAGCCAGAAGCGCCCACCGAAACTCCTACGTCAAATGGCACAGGAATCTCTATCTGCATTCCGATGGCATTGGCGGCAAGTCAACCTCGGAAGAGAGTCCCAAAAGGCTGTCAAGAAGAATTGATCGAAGTTGCCGAAGACTGTCCAGTGGACCGGGCAGAGCCGCCCCCAGATGGAGATCCCAAAACCATAGCTCGAATCGGATATGAGATTCTCGTCGAGAACCCGTACAAGTTCACCGAGCGAGAGTTCTATCATGAGCTTCATGCCGTAAGAAGGGAACGACCTGACCTCAAATTTGACTCGTACAACATCAAGCGAGCGCCAATCGTGAAAGTACATGGATGGGGAGTCCATCGGAATCAAGATGGGATGCTCGCTCTCGTTGCCATGGAGTCAGACCGATATAGGGAACTTCAAGATTCAGTCAAGACGACCAAGGCATACCGGACCAGCAAGGATTCCTCGGTCTCATTTCCAAAAAGGCAAGCACGACCGAAGCCGATACAGGAACATCTCAAGGTATGCCTTCCCAGCACACGGGATATTTTCGAACAGTTCAGAACAAAGGTGAGGGAGATCCATCCGCTCATTCAGGAGAACTCATGGTCGTATGGGGTTGCCTACCG
>Ga0364920_10079_pt1 | contig 46743 bp, 40 predicted proteins | sample SorcelJu500001C8_FD_206961 | JGI IMG/M metagenome (GOLD analysis project Ga0364920, IMG submission 206961) | Enriched cells from Trout Bog Lake Hypolimnion, Wisconsin, USA - BchlTB.June20.5000.01.C8 | ecosystem: Environmental > Aquatic > Freshwater > Lake > Hypolimnion/Profundal zone | place: USA...
TGGCTGAGCAATGCACGCCGAGCGCATCCCAGATGGTTGGATCTTTCTTTTGCTTTCCTTCTGCTTTGTCCACGATCTGCTGCTTGCGTGCCGCATTCGAAATCGTACTGTTCAACGATCCCGGATCAATTCCTTTGGGCTCGTATTTTTTGCCCTGCAGGATAGCTTTGATGGCGCGGTGAGTGAGCAGATCAGGATAGCGCCGGATCGGACTGGTGAAATGGGCGTAGGCCTCATACGACAGGCCAAAGTGGCCGATGTTATCAGGGCTGTAGACTGCCTGCTGCATTGAGCGCAGCAACATGGTCTGCAGAATCGGCGCATCAAGACGACCTTTGATTTTTTTCATCAGATCGGCATAATCCGAGGCCGTCGGTTTATCGCCGCCATTTAAACTCAGTCCAAGCTGTTTCAGATAGGTGCGCACCTGGGTCAACTTCTCTTTGGACGGACTGGCATGGATACGGTAGGTACCGGGATGCTTGTGCCGAATCAACAGGTCTGCCGCACACACGTTAGCGGCCAGCATGCATTCTTCAATCAGTTTGTGCGCGTCATTGCGGGTGCGCGGCAATATCTTTTCAATCTTGCCGGCGGCATTGCAGACGATATAGGTTTCGGTGGTTTCAAAATCGATGGCGCCACGTTGCTGACGCGCTTCCAGCAAGGCATGAAACGCTTCCTGCAGATGCAGCAGATGCGGCACGAGCGTTGCGCGTTTATGCGCCTCGGGCCCTTTGGTATTACCCAATATCGCGGCAACTTCGGTGTAGGTAAAGCGCGCTGCGGAGTGAATCACCGCAGGATAAAACTGATAACCCTTGATCTCACCGTGTGCAGTAATGACCAGATCGCAGACCAGCGTCAGACGGTCGACATTCGGATTCAGAGAGCACAATCCATTGGACAGCTTTTCGGGCAGCATTGGAATGACGCGGCGCGGAAAATACACCGATGTGCTGCGCAACAGTGCATCGCCGTCAATTGCATCATTCGGTTTGACGTAATGGCTGACATCAGCAATTGCCACAATGACGCGATAACCGGGACTGCGGCCGATTTTGACTGGCTCGCAATAAACCGCATCATCAAAATCACGCGCGTCTTCGCCGTCGATAGTGACCATGGGAATATCGCGCAGGTCTGCCCGGTCATGCAGGTCGGCAGGCTTTACTTCGCCCGGCAATTTGCTCGCAGCTTTGACCGCTGCATCGGAAAAAATATGTGGCACACCAAATTTGCGCACGGCGATTTCAATTTCCATTCCCGGATCGTCGACGTCGCCCAGCACTTCGACTATTTTTCCGACTGGTTGTGCATAGCGCGTGGGCTGTTCGGTCAATTGAACACTGACTACCTGCCCGGCTTTGGCCTGCCCCGGAGATCCGGCCAGGATGATGTCCTGGCTGATGCGCTTGTCTTCCGGTGCGATCACCCACATGCCATTTTCATTGAGCAATCTGCCGATGATATGCGTGTTTGCGCGATCCAGCACTTCCACAATTGCACCTTCCAGACGCCCGCGCCGGTCCGTGCCGACGATACGCACCAGCACACGATCACCATTCAGGACGCGCTGCATTTCGCGCTCTGGCAGGAAAACGTCATCACTGCCGTCATCGGGTATCAGGAATCCGTAGCCGTCGCGATGACTGCTGACTTTACCTGCAATGAAGTTTTCCTTGCTTTGCACGTGATACAGCCCTTCTTTGTCCAGTTTGACCTGGCCGTCACGTTCCATCGCGTTGATGCGCCGCATTAAGCCTTCCTGCTCTTCCGGCGGCACGCCAAGTGCCGTTGCAATTTGTTGGGCGTCGTGTTTGGCAGCAGTACTGCGCAAAACACCGAGGATGTCTTCACGACTGGGGATGGAGTAGATATGTTTGCTCAAATGAATTTTTATTCTTAAAAAGTTGGGTAGGAGGTCTTGCAGTCATTCTGTTTGAAGATCTGTTGTTGTTCTTGTTTTGTACCTAAGTGCAAAAAGTAATCTGTAATTTCTTAAAATCACCGTAATTTACCACTAAAATGGAAATTTGCAGATGAACCGCCTGCCATATTCTGCTTTTAATCAATTTAAAATTATTTTTACTGCTTCACAATAAATTTCTTCCCGTTTCCAAAAAATTGAATTATAATTTCGCCTTCGTTGCCCACGTGGCGGAATTGGTAGACGCGCATGGTTCAGGTCCATGTGCCTTAGGGTGTGGGGGTTCGAGTCCCTCCGTGGGCACCACCGGATGTTTAAGCAATACCTGAAAAACCCCGTAAGTTTCTGGAAACAGACATTTACGGGGTTTTTTCTTTTGGCTTTAGCCTGAAAATTCGGATTCAATAAATCGAATGGCGGCGTCGCAGTTGGCTACCGTCGTCCCACACAGCCTGACATGTCGATTTTAGTTTAACCAATCGCTTGTTGAAAACCGAAAGACTGGCGTCACGCATGCGTCCGAAACTGAAGTCCTTCAACAACTGGATTGCCGGGTGCCATGAACGACCACTTTTGGGCGAACAGTTTTTGATGGGGCGGTATCGGATCCACATCCCCAAATCCGGCACTGTATTTCATTGCCATGTGCCGTTGCACTCAAAGTGCAGTTCAATTGCTCAAAACCAGTTCCCAGTCCTGTTTCAATATTTTTTCGAATTGACCTACCGGAACCGGCTTGCCAAACAGGTGGCCCTGATAATGAACACAACCATTGATGCGCAGGAGTCTGAATTGATCTTCGTTTTCAACTCCTTCAGCAATCACATTCAGATTCAAACTTTTAGCTATGGCGATGATGGTGCCGACAATCGCCAGATCGCTGCTGTCAAACACAATGTCGCGCACGAATGACTGATCAATTTTCAACTGATCTAACGGCAGTCGCTTCAGATATTGTAATGAAGAATAGCCGGTACCAAAATCGTCCAGCGAGAATTTCACACCGATTGCATTAAGCAGATTCATATTGGTGATGGCTTCATCCACGTTGTCCAGCAACAGCCCTTCTGTCAGTTCCAGCTTCAGGCGCGCCGGATTTACTCCATGGTGCGTGATCGACGAATGCACCTGCGCGACAAAATCAGCCTGAAGAAACTGCCTGGCGCTTACATTGACCGCCAGCACCAGATCGCAAGTCAGGGCATTGTCCTGCCAGGTATGCAGCTGGGCGCAGACGGTGTCGATCACCCACTTGCCAATAGGCAGGATCAGCCCGGTTTCTTCGGCCAGTGGAATGAATGCCTGCGGCGCGATCATGCCCTTCTCGGGATGAATCCAGCGGATCAGCGCCTCGGCGCCGGACGGCTGCAACCTGCCGTCTTCCGGGCGCTCGCGCAACTGGATCTGGTAGTCCAGATGAAACTGTCTGGCTGTGATTGCCGTGCGCAGTTCGGCTTCCAGCATTGCGCGCGCGTTGACCGTCTCCTGCATCCTGGGATCAAAGAAGCGCAGTGCATTGCGTCCTGACCTTTTGGCCTGATACATCGCGATGTCGCCTTGCTTGAGCAGCTCGTCAGCCGTCTGTCGGTGGTCGCTGAACAGGGTAGCGCCAATGCTGGCGCTGATCTGATATTTATTGACGGCCAGCTGATACGGCCGACTCAGCATGTCGAGTATCTTGTGGCCCACCGCTTCAGTTTGCGCTGCCGCTTCCAGCGCCTTTTCGCTTAAATCTTCCAGCATGACGATAAACTCGTCCCCGCCAATCCGGGCAATTGTGTCCGCTTCACGCACACACCCCTGCAGGCGCCGGGCAACCTGCTGCAACAGCGTGTCGCCTGTGTCGTGGCCCAGTGTATCGTTGAGATTCTTGAAATTATCGAGGTCAACAAACATGATGGCGCCGTGTTTGCCACTGCGCTCACCGGTTGACAGAACCTTCTGAAGTCGATCCAGCAGCAGGCGCCGGTTCGGCAGACCCGTCAGCGGGTCTAGCGTGGCCAGCGACTCAAGCATGGTGTTCATCTCGGCCAGCCGTACATTGGCCGAGTTGAGTTCCGCTCTGGATCTGCTCAATTCGGTAATGTCGCGCCCCACGCCCATAACAGAGATAACGTGACCGTCCGCGTTGCGCTCAGCTGTCAGGCGAACGTGAATACAGATTTCCTGCCCGTTCCTGTCGGTCCATTTCTGTTCAAACAAAGCGTTATTGCCGGTCGCAATGACCTCTTTGATTTTCGTTTCGTAGAGTTCCCAGCTCTTCCCTCCCGGTGATTCCGACGGTGTTTTGCCGAGCAGAGACTGCGCACCGCCTGTCGACGAAGCTTCAAATACGGGATTAACGAAGATGCGCCGACAGTCAAGATCATATCGGACGATGGTGTCGGGAGAATTTTCGATCAGGGTGCGCGATTCCTGCTCACTGGCCTCAAGCGCTGCCGTGCGTTCCCTGATTTTCTGCTCCAGCGTGGCATTGATTTCATTGATCTGCGCGATCTTCTGGTTGACCATGTCATTCATTGCAGCAAAGCTGAGCGTCAACCTGCTCAACTCATCTTTCCCATCGACTTCCGGCATCCTTTGACGGTCAGCATCTTGCGCAGCAGGATCAACAAGATTTCCGGTCTCGTGCATTCTGTCCATGAGCGCTTTAAGCGGCCTGGAAATACTGCCTGCAATAATGATGGCCAGGGCAATCGCAAACAGAAAACATAAGACCCCAATCAGTACCATTTTATTACGCACCGCCTGCACTTCTGCAGTCAGCCTGCTTTTGGGAATGGTATTGACCGCCATCCAGGTGGTGCCTGGAATTATCGCGTACGCCGCCACGTATTGCTCATGGCTGATGCTGTTGAAGGTAACGAAACCGGTCTGTTCGCCGTGCATTCGACTCTCTGCCATTTTCTTCAGCATGGACGAAGTGCTGCCAATATTGTCGCCGACTACCGCCTGTTTTCCTTGAGACCAGACCAGGACCCTGCCGGTACCGGCATCGAGAATAAAAATATCCGCTCCTTTGCCCAGATCGACGTTATCGAAGATCGCAGAAAAATGCTCAGGTCGTATCGCCAGGAAGATCGCACCTATCGGCTCGCTGCTGTTTTTGCTCAGGACTGCGCGCACCATGCCAATGTTTTGCTGCCCTACGCCGTTGTCATAACTTCCCCATTGGGGCCGCCCCGATACGGATGGCGCAAAGCCAACAAATTGCGCGACCCCGCGCGTCAACTGGCCGGAAACCTGCGTGTCGACCACCCGGTGCGCGTTGTCGAGAAAATATTTTTGATTGACATAGTCGGTCGCACCGTAATGATCCAGCAATACCTGCGTGAGGTCTCGGCGCGCGGCGCTGCGCGCTGTTTCATTCCCCTGTGCAAAGGCGGTCAGCGCGTGTTGCACCCGGTTTGACGACAGCAGACTCGCGCTTTCAGTATCAATCTGCGCCATTCGCAATTCGATATTTTTTGATACCTGCCTGACGACCTCGGTAGAGAAGATACGGGTCCGTGTTTCGATGGCGCGGTTAGAGTCGACGTAGGCGATGTAGCCGGAAATCAGTAACGGCAGCAGTGATACCAGAATGAAGGCACTGATCAGACGGTGGCGGATCTCGATATTGCGCAGAAAGAGCAGAGAAATGTACTCATGCCAACGCCCAGGTGCGGAGAATTTTGCTCTCATTTGTAGTGCATTTTCGCTTCATTCCTGATCGATGCATCAAGAATTTGCGCAGCCTGCCGGGGCGTTATTTTTTTGAGTAATACGTCCTGAATCAATGGATGCAGGCTGTCAATCGTATTTGCCGGGAGAAAGGAGTAATACAGCCCGACGGTGACCGAATAGTTGCGTACCATCGCGGTATAGGCCGCGATCTGAGGATCGCCCATTGCATCGCGCGACTCCAGCGTGAATGGCGAAATATTGTGTCGCTTTTTTTGGATAACAGAAAAACCAGGGCCGGCAATAAACTCAAGAAAACGCAGTGCTGCTGCCTTATTGGCTGTTTCACACACCGCAAATCCGGTTTCATTGCCCACCACCGGCACCACGGTTTTTCCAGGAGCGTTCCAGGGCGGAATGAATACGCCGGTCTGAAAACCTTTTCCGTGCATCAGCTGACCGGACGCCCAACTGCCCTGAAATGCCATTGCAGCTTTGTTTTCCGTGAACAGATTGATTCCTTCGTCATAGTTCGTGTTCATGTAACCGCTTTGGGTATAACCTTTATCGGCGACCAATAATATTTTGGAAAAGATATCAGCGACCTGCGCGGTATCCAGATTCAAGGTGCCGTTGGCAATTTTTTCTTTCCACGCAGGATCGAGAACAACGACATTATTGCCAAAACCGAAACTGAATGGCCCGTTTCCCAACATGTTAGGAAAGCCTCCATTCCAGATAATGGGCGTGAATCCGGCTCGTTTGAGTCGCTCGCACAGGATCAAAAATTCATTGAAATTGGTCGGCAGGGTGACAATGCCGGCTCTGGCGAACATCTCCTTGTTGTAATAGATCAGGGTCGTCGCCACACCGCCAGATATCCCGAAGTGTTTCCCGCCGCGCGAAGTCCAGTCACTTTTAAGTGTGCTAAGCGTATTGTTCCAGGCAACGGTATGGCCGACCTCCGCCAGAATCCCGTGCTCAGCCAGCTCGCTGGCATAGGAATTGGGATTGATTGACACCAGGTCGGGCAGATTGCCGGAAGCAACCCTGGGTTTGATATTTTGCTCGACCGAATCGCCTATCATGAACTGTACGTTGACGCTGACGTCCGGATTGAGCTTATTGAAATCATCTGCGACCTGCAGCATCTGTTCTGGCCAGTCCGGAGCCCAGATCAGTGCAGTAATAATGGTGCGGGGAGGAACCGTGACGCTGCGGGCGGGATTGCCGCCACCGTCACACCCCAACAACCCAAACAGAAACAAACTGACGAATATGCAGCCCACGTGACGAACTGGAAATTTCAGAAGAATTCGATTCATACCCGGTTTCTATTTTGAATCTACAAATTTTTTGCCGACCAGCGTTTTTTTAAGGACTCGTAACCTGGTCGCGGCTGTGCTGGCTATGCAAGTATCTTAGCATCGGCTTTCTATAACGCAATGGAGAAGTCAAAGATTTATCGCGCTTCAGTTGCAACTGAAGCAAGCCTCTAACATGTTGTACCGGTGGGGCGGCATATTGCTGGGTTACATCAGGAATGGATATTCGAAACAGGGCCAATCTGAAAACGGATGCGATTGACACTGATAACATTGAAAATACCGTTAGCCGACTCTCTAACGGTATTTTTTATTGATGCGTTTGTATACGTTTGAGAAGTTGATCAGGTCTGATCGTGTCATACACTTCAAATGGTTGATGTATCCACGGATTCTTTTCCAAATAATCAACGACAAAATCAGGGCTGACGCGCGAGCAGGCTTTTTGCCAGATCGCAGCAACCCGGATTTCCGAAACTGCCGGGAATTGCGCCTTAACGTGCACGACGACCTTCTCGACCGTCACCCCGCTGTCAAGCAGATCGTCTACAACCAGCACACGCGGGCCGAGCGAGCCCTTGGTCAGGGTGATGTGACTGGCGATATCCAGATAGCCCTGCACCGTGCCGGCATCGTCACGGTAGGAACTGGTGGAAAGTATGGCCAGCGGGACGTTAAAGATGCGCGACAGAATGTCGCCAGGCCGCACACCGCCGCGCGCCAGGCACAGAATTTGATCGAATTCCCATCCAGATTCGTATACCAGCACAGCAAGCTGTTCGATTTTTCTATGATAGTCATCCCAGGATACCCACAGGTGCTGATCAGTTGATTCAGGCAATGACATACCCTGCCTCATGCAAAAGGATGGCGCAATACGATCGTTTCTTCGCGATCCGGGCCGGTTGAGACCATATCAATCGGCACTCCGACCAGCTCTTCAATACGTTTGATGTAATTACGTGCATTGACAGGTAACGCTTCCATGGTCTTGGCGCCAACGGTGCTCTCTGTCCAGCCCGGCAAAGTTTCGTAGACCGGTACGCAATGTGATGCCTGTTCCGCACCGCTGGGAAAGATATCGACAGGCTTGCCATCGACCAGATAGCCAGTGCAGATCTCCAATGTATCAATGCCATCCAGCACATCGAGCTTGGTCAGGCACATACCCGAGACACCGTTGATCTGAACCGAACGTTTCAGCAACGCCGCATCAAACCAGCCGCAGCGACGCGCACGGCCAGTCACCGTTCCAAATTCACAGCCTACAGCAGACAAATGCTTGCCAACACCGGAATCGGTGGGCAGCTCTGACGGAAACGGACCAGAGCCCACCCGGGTGGTGTACGCCTTGGTAATACCCAGAATATAGTGCAGCATGCTAGGACCTACGCCAGAACCTGCCGCCGCATTCCCGGCAACGCAGTTGCTGGAAGTAACGAACGGATAAGTGCCGTGATCAACGTCCAGCAGACTGCCCTGCGCGCCTTCAAACAGCAGACGTGCACCGCCTTTGCAGGCTGCATAGAGTGCGCTGGAAACATCCGCCACCATAGGTCTGATCCGTGGCACCTGTGCCATGGTGTCATCAAACGTTTTTTGGAAATCAACGGCAGGTGCTTTTAAATAGTTGGTCAGTACGAAGTTGTGATAATCCAGATTTTCACGCAGTTTTTCAGCAAAACGATCCGGATATAACAGATCAGCGACCCGAATTGCGCGACGTGCGACCTTGTCTTCATAGGCAGGACCTATACCTTTGCCTGTCGTGCCTATTTTTGCCAGACCACGCGCGACCTCACGGGCTGAGTCCAGTGCAGTGTGATACGGCAGAATAACCGGGCAGGCTTCTGAAATTTTCAGTCTCGATTCAACTTCAACGCCGTTGGCCTGCAATTTATCAATTTCACGCAGCAAATCGGGTACTGACAACACCACGCCATTGCCGATGTAACAGGCCACACCGGCACGCATGATGCCGGACGGTATCAATTGCAACGCAGTTTTTTGGCCGCCAATTACCAGAGTATGGCCGGCATTATGGCCGCCCTGAAAGCGCACCACACCTTGCGCATGATCCGTTAGCCAGTCTACGATTTTTCCTTTGCCTTCATCGCCCCACTGGGTTCCAATGACAACGACATTTTTTGCTGTATTCATTTGTGACATCGCTTAGCCTAATTTTTAAGTATCCAATTTCCATGTTCAAAAACGACCGCGCGATTGCAATCGAATTCATCTAATTCATTTTTGTGACCTGGCAAACTCTGGATCACAATTTCACCCTGCTCACGTAACTGAGCAATTTTTTCCCGCAGCCCGGCATCATTACCCCAAGGCGCCATGATGGCATTTTTGCGCTCTGCACCAGGCATCAAACGCGCCAGTTCCCGTAAATCCATAGAAAAACCGGTGGCAGGTCTGGCCCGGCCAAAAGATTCGCCCACGTGATCGTAACGTCCGCCGCGCGCCACCGCGTTTGGCAATCCGCTGACATAAGCGGCAAAAGTCACGCCGCTATGATAATGAAGTCCCCGCAAATCCGCCAAATCTATTGTTACCTGCGCCTGACTTTCTGCAGGTATTGATCCCGCAAGCACAGCGAGCTCGTTCAATGCAACATCAATTTCTGGCAGTTTTGGCAAAACCTGTCGGGCACGTTCCAAAACATGAACATCGCCATACAGATTGGGCAATGCCAATAATGCATTTCTGGTTGATTCCTGAAAACCTCTGGAAATATCCCGCAGTCCAGGAGTATCTTTGGTCTCTAATAATTTATACAGAGCCACTTCAGACTGCATGGCCGATGGATCGAGCGCCAGAATAGCACGCAATACCCCTATGTGACACAGATCCAGCCGCACCTGAGTCAATCCTGCCAGAGACAGCGATGCCAGCAGCAACTCCTGAATTTCGGCGTCCGACTCCAAACCGCCATGACCGTAGATTTCAGCACCAATCTGCAAGGGTTCGCGCGTAGCATGCAAGCCGCTGGGCCGGGTGAGCAAAACGCTGCCGGCATAACACAAGCGGGTTACTGAATTACGGTTGAGCAGGTGCGCATCGATCCTGGCCACCTGGGTGGTCATGTCAGCACGAATTCCCAAAGTCCGGCCAGATATCTGATCAACCAGCTTGAAGGTTCTTAAATCCGAATCCTGGCCTGCGCCACTTAACAGCGATTCAATATATTCAAGCATTGGCGGCATCACTAATTCGTAGCCGTATGATCTGAATTGATCGAGCAGACGTCGGCGCAATTCTTCGATTTTACGCGCCTCTGATGGCAAGACATCAGCAATATTTTCAGGCAATAGCCAATTTGGCATGGTGGTTTAAATGAAAATAAACGCAGCACAAGCCCCTGGTCATCCAACCAAGGGCTTGTGCTGACATTCGTTAAATTAACAATACAGCGACAAGATTATTTACCTTGTCCCGGCGCTTTAAAATATTTGAAAAACTCTGAATTTGGATCCACTACCATCACATCATTCTTGGTTCTAAAACTGGCGCGATACGCTTCCAGACTGCGATAAAATTTGTAGAATTCGGGATTTTGGCCAAATGCCTGCGCATAGATCCGGCTGGCTTTAGCGTCGCCGTCGCCCCGCAATTTTTCCGCATCGCGGTAAGCTTCGGCCAGTATTACCGTGCTCTGCTTATCGGCATCCGCCCTGATTTTTTCTGATTCCGCATAACCGGTGGATCGCAGTTCATTGGCAACGCGGGTACGTTCCGCTTTCATCCGGTCATAGACCGAATTATTAATCTGCTCAACATAGTCCACTCGCTTTAAACGCACGTCAATGATTTCCACGCCAATCTGCTTTGCTTCGGCTGCGACTTTAGTGCGTAATGCATCCATTACCTTGCTGCGCTCACCGGAAATCACATCCCGCACGGTGCGCTTGGTAATTTCATCGTTCAACGCAGCCTTGACAATCTGATTCAGACGATCACGTGCACGCTGCTCATCTCCGCCAAAACTGATGTAATACAGCTTTGGATCTGTAATGTGCCATTTCACGAATGAATCGACCAAAATATTTTTCTTTTCGGCGGTGATAAACCGATCGGCTTCAGGCGAGTCTATCGTCAGTATCCGCTTGTCAAGGTAGATCACATTTTGAAACGGCGGCGGCAATTTAAAATGCAAACCAGGTTCACTGATGATGGTTTTCATTTCACCCAGTGCAAACACAATGGCATATGCCCGTTGATCAACCACGAATACGGTCGAAGAGAAAATAATCAGTACGATAACAATCGCAATCAGGGTCGAGACCAGCTTATTCATTATCTGCCCTCCCGATCACGCGAATGACTGTCTCGGGTGCGCAATAATTCATTCGCATTGTTGACTTCCTGTGCCGGAGGAATGCCTACGGACTTGGGCTGCGATACGGCCGAATCCGAAGACAATGTTTGCCCAATTATTTTATCCAATGGCAAATAAATCATATTGTTACCATTTTTGGTATCGACCATCATTTTGGTCGTGTTGGTAAATATCTGCTGCATCGTTTCAAGATACATCCGGTCGCGTGTCACCGCAGGTGCTTTTTGATATTCATCCAGCACCTGTTTAAAGCGCGAAGCATTACCCTCGGCATTGGCTATCACGCTGGCCTGGTATGCCTGAGACTGCTCCTGCATCCGCGCCGCCGCGCCACGCGCTTTTGGTATCACGTCATTGGCGTACGCCTGACCTTCATTTTTCTGACGTTCCATATCCTGACCGGCTTTCACTGCATCATCGAATGCGGCCTGCACCTGCTCCGGCGGCTGAACACCCTGCATGGTCACGTTGGTAACCTGAACACCCGCATGATACCTGTCCAGTATTTGCTGCATTAATTGAAAGACGTCAAAAGCGACCTTTTCGCGACCTTCATACAGCACAAAATCCATTTTATTGCGACCGACCACCTCACGTATTGATGTTTCGGCCACCTGTTTGATCGTGCTGTCCTGATCACGGTTATTGAATATCCAGTCGGCCGCATTCTTTAGTTTGTATTGGACTGCAAATTGAATATCAATGATATTTTCATCGTCGGTCAGCATTAATGCCTCTTTAGGCTGCTTATTTTTAATATTCGCGGAATACCCGACTTCGACTGTACGTACCTGCGAAACATTCACTATTTCGTGACTTTGAATCGGGTACGGGAAGCGCCAGTTAAATCCAGATGGGGTGTCGTGACTATACTTACCAAACGTCATCACAACACCGGTCTGCCCTTCCTGCACGACGAAACAGCCACTGACCAGCCACAGAAAAACCACAATAACGACGATCAGCCATGCGCCCAATTTTGCGCCATTCGAATCAGGGGAAAGTCCGCCACCTGATCCACCAGTGCCTTTGCCGCCGAAGAGAGTATTTAATTTCTGATTAAAGTCACGCCACAGATCTTCGAGATCGGGTGGACCATTCGGGGCGCCGGGCTTGTTTCCATCACTTTCGTTTCCCGAACCTTTTCCCCATTTGGGATCGTTCAGGGAAAAAATTGCGCCCATTTTTTTCAAAATTGAAACAACCATTCTGCATTCATCCGATTTAGGTTAAAGGTTAGGCTATTTACTTTTTAGTTAAATCAGTCCACGAGTGACTAATCTTTTATTGCGTGAGTATTACAGCTGAGTTGATTCTTGCTGATTATTCTCTGCGTTTACATTCAAGCCGCCGAATCCCAATTGCTTGGCAAATTCACTCAGCGCCAATCTCAAATCATCAAGTCCCTGACCGGTTTTTGCGCTTAAAAAAATTCGTTGTATTTTATCATATTCGTCGTACTCAATTCCCGAACTCAACTGAGCAAGATCAATCTTATTCCACACCAGTAATTGAGGGATGTGATCAGCACCGATTTCCTGCAAAACCTGGTTGACCTGCTCAATTTGATCCAAACGTGCAGGACTTGACGCATCAACAACATGTATCAGCAAATCAGCATGTATTGTTTCTTCCAGCGTGGCGCGAAAGGCCGCAACCAACTGATGTGGCAGCTCACGGATAAATCCGACCGTATCTGAGACGACGATCTGGCCGATATCGGCCAGATAGACACGCCGTGAGGTGGTATCCAACGTGGCAAACAGTTGATCCGCCGCGTAAACGCCAGCCTTCGTCAATACATTAAATATCGTCGACTTGCCGGCATTGGTATAACCGACCAGGGACACCGAAAATACCCGACCCTTGCCCCTGGCGCGACGCTGCGTCTCCCTCTGACGCTGCAACTTGCTCAGTTTATCTTTGAGCGCCTTAACCCTATCCCCCAACAGTCGACGATCTGTTTCCAACTGGGTTTCACCCGGACCACGCAATCCAATACCACCTTTTTGTCGTTCCAGATGGGTCCATCCACGAATCAGTCTTGTAGCTAAATGTTGTAATTGAGCAAGCTCAACCTGCACTTTACCTTCATGGCTTTTAGCGCGCTGAGCAAAAATATCCAGAATCAGACTGGTTCTGTCCAGCACCCGCACCTGCAAATTTTTTTCCAGATTACGTTGCTGCGCAGGGCTTAAGGCGTGGTTAAAAATGACGATATCAATTTGATGATCAAGGACCGCATTCTTGATTTCTTCGGCCTTGCCACTACCGATAAACAAAGCGGAATCAGGGCTTGATCGTTTGCAGGTGATGGTTGATATTGGCGTGGCGCCAGCAGAAAGCGCAAGCAAAGACAGCTCTTCCAAACTTGAATTAAAGTCTGATTTGCCAAAATCAACACCCACCAGAATTGCGCGGGTGTCTGAATCAATTGCTTTATTCAGACTCTAGCTCCGTTGGCAAACTCACTGCGCGCGCCGGCACAACGGTAGAAATGGCGTGCTTGTAGACCATTTGAGTAACAGTATTACGCAACAAGACCACGTATTGATCAAATGATTCAATATGTCCCTGCAATTTAATACCATTGACGAGGTAAATTGAAACAGGGATATGTTCTTTGCGTAAAGCGTTTAAAAATGGGTCTTGTAACAATTGCCCTTTGTTGCTCATAGCAGCTCCGTTATGTTGTTGTAGTGTTGGAGTTGAGGACAAATTGATAATTTTCAATATCTGTCCCAAATAACTACAATGTTAAGTTTATATGAGTATTTCGCTCATAGTTCAAAAAGTTAAAGTCTACGTTTATTTTTCTGTTTTGGAAAAGGGATTTTTACTTGATTTCATTTCAATCCGTAAAGGAGTCCCAACCAAAGAAAAAGTTTCTCTAAAATGCTTTTCCAAATAACGCTTATATACGTCGCCTACCGCGTCAAGTGCATTACCGTGAATAACAATAATCGGTGGATTCTGACCTCCCTGATGCGCATAGCGCAATTTGGGACGTATCGAACCTTTACGTTTTGGCTGTTGATGTTCAACCGCTTCGATCAATGCCCGCGTCAGTTTCGGTGTTGACAGATTTGCCGTTGCCGCCGCATACGCTTGATTGACTGATTTCATCATCGGCGCAATGCCTGTCGATTTGATTGCCGAAATAAAGTGAAATTTCGCGAACGACAGAAACCCCAACTTGCGCTCTATATCGCTTTTAATCTCATCCCGACGATCACTTTGCAAACCGTCCCATTTATTGACGCCGACTACCAATGCGCGACCGGATTCCAAAATAAATCCGGCAATGTGCGCATCCTGCTCAGAAATATCCTGTTGCGCATCTAACAATAATAGTACCACGTTAGCTTCTGAAATAGATTGCAGCGTTTTAACGACTGAAAATTTCTCAATTGCCTCAAAAACCTTGCCGCGGCGTCGGATACCAGCTGTGTCTATCAAAGTATATTGCTGACCATCGCGTTCAAAGGCAATCTCAATTGAATCGCGGGTTGTACCCGGCATATCAAAGGCAATCACCCGCTCTTCTCCCAGCAGGGCATTGACCAAAGTGGATTTGCCCACATTTGGGCGCCCTACAATCGCCAGCTTTATGCCGTGATCCACATGCTCGGGCTCATCTTCTGTTGCATTCTGTGAAAACGCAATATCCAATGCTTCAGTGACCAGATCAGCAACGCCGTCACCGTGTGCCGCTGAAATCACATATGGATCCCCTAAACCCAGCTCATAAAAATCTGCCGTGACTGAGGTATATTTCATCCCCTCAGATTTATTCACAACCAGCATGACCGAGCGACCCGACTTGCGTAAAAAATCGGTAATCGTTTTATCGTGGGGTGTTAATCCCTGCCGGCCATCGACAATAAAGATAATCACATCTGCCTCAGCCACCGCCTGCTTGGTTTGCTTGGCCATTTCAAACATGATGCCTTCTTTGGCTACCGGCTCGAAACCACCTGTATCAATGACCAGAAACGGACGGTCACCTACCCGCCCTTCTCCGTAATGACGATCACGTGTTAATCCGGGCAAATCCGCTACCAGAGCATCACGTGAACGTGTGAGCCGATTAAACAGCGTGGATTTACCGACATTGGGTCGACCTATAAGTGCAATAACCGGCTTCATTCATTCAATCTATCGCTAACGCGATGATTTCTCCTTGCTTGGTTTGAAATATTACATTGGTGCCTGCTATCACCGGGGTAGCAAGTATCGGGCTGCCATCGGTCGAAGTTCTTGCCAGGAACGTTCCATCTTCACGTGAAAGAAAATGGATATAGCCATTAAAATCGCCCACAGCGACCGAACGGCCAAATGATATGGGGGCGGACAATCTTCTGAAAGCCAGTTTATTGTTTTTCCATTCACTCAGCCCTGCAGACCGACTGAAAGCATTGATGCCGCCCTTGTCGTCAACTGCAAATACGAAACGTTCGTCGGCACTGACACCCATTTCTGTAGACAAGGATTTACCCCAGCGAAGCAGACCAGTTTTTACGTCAAAACAGGAAACCTTGCCCTGATACGCTGAAGCACATATGTCATTGCCGACAACTACAGGCAATCCTGAAACATCAGCCACACGCTCCAGTTCTGTTGCTCCCTTCGGTTCACCTACTGTTGCTTCCCAGCGGACACTGCCACTTGCCAGATTGATGGCGATTAATTTTCCGCCTGGCAGACCCACGTAAATGTTGTGTTCAAAAATGGTCATTCCAAGCGCACTGCGCAATATCAGGGTAGGCAAAGTCCGTTCGATTGCCCACTTGCGTTTTCCGGTCAGCGCATCGTATGCCACGATGTGGTTATCAATACTGCGCACAACTACCAAGCCGTCACCAATAACCGGTGACGACAGTATTTCACTGGACGCCTGGACTTTCCAACGCAATTTGCCATTCAGATCATAGACCAGCACCACACCTTTATCACCAACAACGGCCAACGATGTGTTGTCAGCGCCCACGCCAGCAGTGAGAATCATACCGACATCAGTCTTCCAGATCTGGCTGCCGGTTGAATTATCAAATCGAAAAATATTTCCATTAGTGGCGGCAGTCAACACGGTATTTTCAACATAAACAGGGTTGAAAATAAAATTTCCGGATTCTCCGACGTTTGCTGACCACGCCTTTTTTATTGCCATGACTTCTTTAAACTCGACCAATGCAGCCGGCGGATTTTTTGGCTCTTTAAAATAAGAACAGCCTGATATCAATACTGCAATGCTCAAAAAAAACAGTTTTATGACTCTACGCATATTTTTCTCATCAACCTATTTAGTTGCCACTTTCGGTTTAGATCCACCAATAGCATCAAGTTTTAATTGAATTAACTGGTAGCTGGGACTTTTTTCATCACTTTTATCAATTGCCAATTGATATGCCGCACGGGCTTCATCGATTTTATTCTGCGCAATCAAAATATCGCCTTTTGCGTCGGCGACCATAGCGTATAACGCTGCCGGAAAATCACCAGACAGCTCTTTCAATGCGGCATCGTACGATTTCTCATCCAACAAAACTGCTGCCATTCTGATTTTTGCCAACGATTTAAATTCTTCCGTTTTACCATGCTGCTGAACCCAGCTTAATTGCGCTTTTGCAGTTTTTAAATCATTTGCATCAAAAGCATACCTGGCAGCCGCCAGTCCAGCCATCTGAGCATAATAAGATCCTGAATAATTTTCTTGGATTTCCGTTGCCGTGCTCAATACCTTTGCCTGATCCTTGCTCTGGATTGCTTTCTGCATTTCCTCAAAAATCATCGAGGCCTGCACCGATTGCTTGGCCTGATAAATACCCCAAGCCTTCCAGCCAGAAAATGCAGCAAGTACGACTATCAAAACCCAGGTAATGAGATTTCCGTATTGTTTCCACCATGCTTTAAGAGCTTCCAGTTGCTCTTGTTCTTCGTGATCGTAGGCCATTGTAATGTCTGCTTATTGTTTAATTAATGATGAGTATGGGTGCAATTTTCGTGATCATGATCGTCGTTGCCCGAAATCTGGTCGACCAGGTAATCAACTACAGAGTCAAATGGCACTGCGGATTGATTGTTATCCATTTCATTCGCTCTTAAGGCTTTTATTATCGCCTTGCTTTGTGCAATTTCATCTTCACCGACGATCACTGCAAAAGCCGCACCACTTGCATCGGCACGTTTCATTTGTGATTTAAAACTACCAATACCAGCCACAGTTGCGCAATGTAGCACAACATCCAGACCCGCATCACGTAATCTTTCAGCCAGAACAAATGATTGCATCTGTCCGGCAGGGCTCTGATGCACCAAATAAATATCACATTGATTTGGCGCGTGCACCTCGCCTGATAATTTCATCAGTTCCAGAATGCGCTCAATGCCCATGGCGAATCCGCATGATGGTGTTTCCTTACCGCCAAACATGCTGACAAGCGTGTCATAGCGACCACCTGCGCAAATAGTTCCCTGCGCACCAAGTTCATCGGATACCCATTCAAATACGGTGCGATTGTAATAGTCCAGACCGCGAACCAGACGATGATTAATCGTAAATGGAATGCTGTTATGACGCAAAAACGCCTGCACGCCCTCAAAATGCGTCAATGAATGTTCACCGAGATACTCAATCAATTTGGGCGCACCGTTTACCAAAGCCTGCATGGTGGGATTTTTAGTATCCAGAATGCGCAATGGGTTGGTATACAGCCGACGCTGCGCTTCGGCATCCAGCTGATCCTTATGCTGCTCCAGATAAGTAATTAAATCAGTCCTGTGCTTTTGACGTTCGTCCGCATCACCGATTGAATTCAGTTCAAGCCGGACCTGGTTCAATCCCAGATCATCCCACAGCCTCTGACACATCATTATCAGTTCCGCGTCCACATCCGGGCCGGTAAAGCCCAAGGCCTCGGCACCAAGCTGAAAAAACTGCCGGTAACGGCCACGTTGCGGCTTTTCATGCCGAAACATGGGGCCCGAATACCAAAGCCGCTTGGGACCTTCATAGGTTAAATTATGTTCGATCGCGGCTCTGACCACCCCGGCAGTATTTTCCGGACGCAAGGTCAACTTATCACCGTTCATGGCGTCTTCAAAGGAATACATTTCTTTTTCGACGACGTCGGTGACTGCACCCAGACCACGTGCGAAAAGAGAGGTTTGTTCCACAACAGGCGTTCTTATCTGTTGAAAGCCATAGCTTTTAAAAACAGACTGGGCCGTATTTTCGAATAGCTCCCACAAGGGAGCATCGGCTGGAAGCATGTCGTTCATGCCTTTTATTGCCGTTATTTTTTCTATCTTTTTATTTTCAGACATACAAAAAAAACCTAACCATAATGGGACTGCACATAATTCAAAACAATTTCCTGAAATTCTTTTGCAATACTGTCGCCGCGCAGAGTAACCGTTTTTACACCGTCTACAAATACAGGCGCCGCTGGCGACTCGCCCGTGCCAGGCAGACTGATGCCGATATTGGCATGCTTGGATTCACCGGGACCGTTCACAATACAGCCCATTACCGCAACATTCATTGCCTCGACACCGGCATATTGCGTCTTCCAGACCGGCATCTGGTCGCGCAAATACGTCTGAATATCATCGGCCAGCTCCTGGAACACCGTTGAGGTAGTTCTGCCGCAGCCGGGACAGGCAATCACCATGGGGGTGAACTTGCGCAAGCCCATTGTTTGTAAAATTTCCTGTCCAACAATGACCTCTCTGCAGCGGTCACCGCCTGGTTCGGGCGTTAAAGAAATACGTATCGTGTCGCCTATGCCTTCCTGCAGCAGCACCGATAATGCTGCTGTAGAAGCGACGATTCCTTTACTGCCCATACCTGCCTCGGTCAGACCAAGATGCAAAGGATAATCACAACGCCGCGCCAGTTCGCGATAAACCGCAATCAGATCCTGTACGCCAGAGACCTTGCACGACAAAATAATTTTGTCTCCACCCAGCCCCAATTGTTCGGCACGCAGAGCATTTTCCAACGCTGAAACGATTAACGCTTCGTACATCACCGATTGAGCTGTCCACGGGTTTGATCTTCCGGCATTTTCATCCATAATACGCGCCAGCAGCCCCTGATCAAGGCTCCCCCAGTTAACGCCAATGCGCACCGGTTTATCGTAACGAGCCGCAATTTCTATCATTTGCGCAAACTGGGAATCCCGCTTCGCCCCCTGCCCTACGTTGCCCGGATTGATCCTGTATTTTGACAACGCTTCCGCGCATTCAGGAAAATCTCTGAGCAAAGTATGGCCGTTGTAATGAAAATCACCGACTATCGGAACATCAATGCCCATGCGGTCCAGCTGCTCACGAATTCCCGGCACCGCTTTGGCTGCCTCGGGAGTATTCACGGTAATGCGGACCAGCTCAGAACCAGCCCGAGCCAATTCCTTGATCTGAATTGCCGTACCAATCGCGTCGACGGTATCCGTATTTGTCATTGACTGAATCACGACCGGCGCGTCCCCCCCGACGACAACCTGTCGCGTGCCATGGGTAATAACTACAGATCGACTGCGCCTTCTGACTGTGGCACCAGAAGAAATTGGACCACTTTTACTTTCAGGATTCATGCTTATCACTTAATGCCCAAATTAACCACGTTACTGCCAGGCTGTGCCGGCAAAACCTGACTCTGCCCTCGCAGCCAGACCTCTACCCCAGGCGCGTTACCAATGACCATATTCATCGGTTCGTTCACGCCGATCGTTTCTTCAGTACCAGCTTTATACAGGCGGGAAGTGACTACAGAACCATCAAGTCGCCTGATCTGTATCCATGAATCCTGTTTGAACTTCAGCACCAGTACACCGTCTGTGGCCAGCGGGTTCTTTTTTTGATCTGTCTGGTTATCGCGGGCAGAATTTGTATCGCCTGCCTTGATTTCAGATTTTTTTTCATTGGCCAGCGGCGCGACTGCGATTGACTCAGGCGTGCCCGAATTTACCTGCGGCACCACATTTGCAGCCAGCTGCCCTGTCTCAGTCTTAACTTCTGAAACGGGAGAATTATTACTGTTACTGGAATTACTTTGCACTTGACGAACATCCGCGGCAGGTCCGACTGCGGCCACCGGCTCAGCGATTTCTGCTGGTCTCGTCAGTTTTTCAGGGAAAACGCCGAGCACAAGATGCTGTATCTCAACCCGGTACACAAACGCTGCTACCACGCATAAAAACACCACCAGAATAGCGGAGATTACCTTCTGCGGATTGCTGCCCTGCCTCCAGGGCATGCGCCCTCCAGGAAATGGCGTATCAAGCTTAGGTCTGTCTATAGGTCTCGCAGGAAGCTTTTCAAACTCAGTCGTCAATTCTTCAATTAATGGCACCGAATCGATTTTCAGCGTCTTGGCATAAGTTCGAACAAACCCACGCAAAGTCAGCATATCGGGAAAAACCGAATAATTTCCCGCCTCGATTTCCGAAATCTGTCGCGCAGACCATTTTAACTGACCAGCAATCTGATCAATCGACAGTTCCTGGCTTAAACGCGCCGATGCCAGTCGCTCTCCGACGGTCATTTTTCTGTCGGATGGCCCCGACTGACGCTCAGGAGATTCAGGCACAATACTCAGCTTAACGGCTTCACTCATCGAAGGCTCCACGGGAAGACAACGCATCCTCGTCAGAATCAGGGTAGCGCCGGTGAAGTTGAACCGATAAACTTGTCACCGCAATCTGATCATTTAATTTGTGATTAATCTTAATAGCCAGCCACAATATTTCTGCGCTGTATGAATCAGATTTAATCAGTCGGTTAACATAAAACTGAGCACGCGCAAAATCTGATTTTTTATAATTGATGCGCGCCAGATTCAAATTAGTAGTCGGATTTGTTGGTTCAAATCTTATAGACTGCGAAAAATAGGTCTCGGCCAAACCATAATCTTTCATTTTCAGACTGCACAGTCCGGCATTATTCAGCGCCTTTACCGGCTGAGTGTAAGTCCGATCCTTGATCACCCGATCAAACAGTTCCATCGCCTGCCTGTCCCTGCCGGTCTGACACAGGAACCAACCATAGTTATTCGTGTTGTCAGGATTATTGGGAGACAGCTTGGCGGCCTTCAAAAAGTCCTGTTCGGCCAAATCATTCTCCTGCATCTGCATGTAGACCAGGGCGCGCACAGAATAAGCCTCAGCCAGACTCGGATCAACCGAAATCGCACTGTTGAGTTCTTTTAATGCCGTAGCGAGCTGATCCTGCTGAAAATAACCGATGCCAAGCTGCAACCGAATGTTAGCCCGCTTGGAATCGTTCACTTTAGCCTGAGCCCCATCGACCGAGGGAGAAACCATTTTCGGCGCATCGTAAGTTGTTTGACATGCAGTCAAAATAACTGACATTAGCAAGCAAAAGCACCGAGCACAATTTCTCATCAGGTTATCTCCACGATTCGACCGAAATTCGCGCCAAACTTTTTTTGATATTCCATCTGTTTTTGCATACGCTCCTGAACGCGTGTCCGATCCTGCACTTCTCCGGCCAACTGTCCGCAGGCGGCGTCGATGTCATCACCACGGGTTTTACGTATCGTCGTCACCAGACCTGCGTCGGACAAAATAGTTGCGAAAACCCTGATACGAACATTTGACGACCGCTTCAAACCGGATTCAGGAAAAGGATTGAACGGAATGAGATTAAACTTGCACGGAACATCGCGAACCAATTCGATCAGTTCCCTGGCATGCTGTTCCGTATCATTGACACCATCGAGCATGCAATATTCAAATGTCACAAAATCACGGGGAGCAAATTCCAGATACCTCCGGCATGCGGCCATCAGCGCAGATAACGGGTACTTCTTGTTCAGTGGAACCAGACTGTCACGCAGCGCATCATTTGAAGCATGCAGTGACACGGCAAGCGCAACAGGACATTCCTGCGACAGCTGATCCATCTTCGGAACAACGCCACTGGTAGATAGTGTAACGCGACGCCGGGACAGTCCATAAGCATTATCATCGAGCATGAGCTTGAGCGCGGTGACCGTAGGCTCAAAATTCAGCAGGGGCTCTCCCATGCCCATCATGACGACGTTGGTGATCTGGCGTTCGCCTTTTTGACCTGCCGGAATGCCTTTGGTTTTGCGCAATTCAAATTCCGCCATCCACAACTGGCCGACGATTTCCGCAACGGAAAGATTCCGGTTAAAACCCTGCTTGCCTGTTGAACAGAACCGGCAATTTACCGCACAGCCAGCCTGAGTTGAAATGCACAATGTTCCGCGCGATTCTTCCGGTATAAATACAGTCTCAATTGCATTCCCCTGCCCTACGTCCAACAGCCATTTACGTGTGCCATCGCCGGAAGTATGGTCACTGACAACCTGAGGACAACTGACTTTGGCACGGCCTGCCAACTTGTCACGCAATGACTTGGCCAGGTCGGTCATTGCTTCAAAATCACTGACGCCAAACTGGTGTATCCAGCGTTGCAACTGTTTTGCGCGAAACGGCTTCTCACCCAACTCACCGCAATACGCGATCAGCTGAGCCGGATCCAGATCCAATAAATTAATGAGTGCCGTCATTTACTTCTTTCCAATACCTGTTACCCGCTGCCAAACAATCACAACGCCATCAATTCAAATTAACGCGAAAACACATTCAATGCAGGAAAAAAATAAGCAATTTCAACAGCAGCTGTTTCAGCCGCATCTGAACCATGCACCGCATTGGCGTCGATAGAGTCAGCGAAATCAGCGCGAATTGTTCCTTTTTCTGCTTTCTTAGGATCTGTTGCGCCCATCAAATCACGATGAGTCAACACAGCGTTTTCGCCTTCAAGGACGGTAACCATAACAGGACCGGAGATCATGAAATCAACCAGATCCTTGAAAAATGGACGCGCTTTGTGCACTGCGTAAAAACCTTCTGCCTCAGCACGGGACAATTGAACCATGCGTGCTGCAATAATTTTCAAACCTGCGGATTCAAAACGACTGTAAATCTGACCAATTACATTTTTTTGCAACTGCATCAGGTTTGATAATAGATAAAGTGCGTTCAATTGCCATACAAAACTCCAATAAAATGAAAGGATTAAGGGTGAAAATAAAAATCACCTAACCTGAGATTTTAACATAAATCCACTTGCCATCTAATAATTTAGCCATATTACAAGCTTGCCCTGAAATAATTTAAGTAACCATTTATTATCCCGGACCATTCCGTCGGCCCCGCAGAGCCTGAAAAGCGCAAGCCTTGCCGACGATACAGAACCGTCTGATATCAAATCCCTGTTGAAACAGGCAGTTACAGCCGGCATCTAACAAATATTTTCAGATTAACGTTGAAGATATTTTGTTTAACACCATCTATGTTATGCTTTGATCGTTATATTTAGCTAGTCAACAAAGGAAGATAAGATGAATCAAAATTTCGAACAATCGATTGTGTTTGGTAACGATGGCGCACTGATTCGCCACAGAGTTCTGCGCAATACCTATTGGTTGCTTGCCCTGTCCATGATTCCAACGGTGCTGGGCGCATGGTTGGGCGTGGAGATGAACTTTTCATTTTTCCCCGGTCGTCCCGGAATGTCATTCCTGGTCTTCATGGCCGTTGCTTTCGGCTTTATGTTTGCGATTGAAAAAACCAAGGATTCAGCCATCGGTGTTGCCGTGCTGCTTGGCTTTACCTTCTTCATGGGGCTGATGCTGTCACGCCTTATCGGTTACACACTGGGATTTTCCAACGGCGGTGCGCTGATCATGACAGCCTTTGGGGGAACTGCAGCAATTATGGCGGTAATGGCCACGATCGCGACGACGTCCAAACGTGACTTTTCCGGTCTGGGCAAGTGGCTGTTTGTCGGCCTGATGGTGATGATAGTTGCCAGCGTGGCCAATATCTTCTTGCATATTCCTGCGCTGTATCTTGCCGTTTCAGTTATTGCGATCGGCATATTTTCCACATACATTCTGTACGACGTTCAGCAGGTAATTAATGGCGGCGAAACCAATTACATCTCTGCGACTCTGCGAATTTACCTGGACGTTTACAATATATTCGTCAATCTGTTGTCTCTGCTCGGAATTTTCGGCGGAAATCGAGAGTAATCAGATTTAACTGAAAAAAATGCCGATTTCAAATCGGCATTTTTTTTATCTCAATTCAGGCATCACCGATCAAATACCGCCATCGATTCCACATGCGACGTGTGGGGAAACATGTTCACTACCCCTGCAAGACTCATCGTGTACCCGGCTTTTACCAGCAGACCGGCATCACGTGCCAGAGTACCCGGACTGCATGATACATATACAATGCGTCGCGGCAAAAATTCAGGAACAGACCCGGAAAGCTGCAACAGCGCATCGCATAAAGCCATCGCGCCGTCACGCGGCGGATCAACCAGATAGCGATCGAATTGCCCCAATTTCAGCAAATCATCGGCGCTGATTTCAAACAGATTGCGCGTACTGAAGCTAACCTTGTCTGACAACCCATTGGCCGCAGCATTCTCAAGGGCCCGCACCGTCAAGGTCTCGCTTCCCTCGATACCGACCACTTCTTTTGCCAGAGTAGCTATAGGCAAAGTAAAATTACCCAGACCGCAAAACAGATCAGCAACGCGATCACCAGGCCCGACATCGAGCAGCCTCAAGGCCCTGGCCACCATCACGCGGTTAATATGATGATTTACCTGGGTAAAGTCAGTTGGCTTAAATGGCATTTTTATGCCGAATTCCGGCAACAAATAATGCAGTTGAGGCGATTCAGGATAAAAAATTGCAACTGAATCCATGCCGGCTGGCTGCAACCACCACTGCACATGAAACCTGTCAGCAAATTCCCTCAGTAAGACTTCGTCATTTGCACTTAACGGTCGCATAATGCGCAACACCATTGCGGTCACGTCTTCACCTACCGCCAATTCAATCTGCGGTAAATCATCAACGATGGACAAGCTGGAAATCAGTGATCGCAGCGGCATGAGCATCGCCGAAACATGCGGCGGTAAAATTTCGCAGGTCTCCGTATTTGCCACATAGCGTGACTTTTTCTCATGAAACCCGACCAGTACCACACCTTTTTTTATGACATTGCGCACTGACAGTCTGGCACGGTAACGATAGCCCCAGGTGGGACCGGCTATGGGTCGCAACACTGTTTGCGGTTTCACTTTGCTGATATGCCACAGACTGTCTTCCAGCACGCGCTGCTTGATCGCCACCTGGGCATCGGCATCCAGGTGCTGCATGGAACAGCCGCCGCACAACCCAAAATAACGGCACTTTGGGTTGGTTCGCTGTGATGATTCCTGATGCAGCGCAGTCATCTGCGCATTTTCCCAATGCGGCTTTTTACGGTACGTCGAAAAACTGACAATTTCTCCGGGCAGCGCGCCATCTACAAACACCACCTTGCCCTGGGAACCATCCTCATTGAGCAAATGACCGATGCCGCGGGCATCCATATCAAGCGCAGTAATTTTTAATTTATTGTCAGACATAGGCATATTCAGTGCAAAACGCAGGCAGGAATTCGAGGCTGGCGAGTATAACAGGGAAAGCGTTTTACCAAAACCAAGGGGCACTCGTGAGTGCCCCTTTTTTAACCTTGCCAGCAGATCCATTGAGGATTAAAGCAATGCATCCCTTCCTACTCCGCGTGAAGAAAATGAGCGTTTGAGCTTGATCAACGCTTCCTGCTGAATCTGGCGGATGCGTTCACGGGTCACGCCCATTTCCTCGGCCAAAGTCTCCAGAGTCGCAGGATCGTCATTATCCAGTCCAAAGCGGCGCATAATCACAACACGCTGCTTGTCCGGCAATTTGGATAACCATTCTCTGACCAGCACACTTAATTCCTGACGTTCCGCACGATTATCCGGGCCATCTTCACCATCGCCTGGCAACATATCCATCAAACTGGACTGGGGATCATTATCCAGAGGCATGTCCAGCGATGTAGCATGCTCCGACAGGGCCAGAATGTCCTGCACTTCTCCCATGGGACGGCCAACCATGTTGGCAATATCTTCGATTGCTGCATCACGACCATCATGATGCTGGGCCTCCAGATGATATTTGGCGCGCAAAATCTGATTCAGTTCGCGAACCACATGTACCGGCAGGCGTATGGTACGCGCCTGATTCATGATGGCTCTTTCTATACTTTGTCTGATCCACCAGGTAGCGTAGGTAGAAAAGCGGAATCCACGTTCCGGTTCAAACTTGTCAATCGCATGCATCAAACCAAGATTACCTTCTTCGATCATGTCCAGCAGGGCCACGCCACGATTAATGTAATGCTTGGCGATTGACACCACCAGACGCAAATTATGCTCAATCATTTTTTGGCGAGCTACAAAATCGCCTTTTTTTGCCAATGTTGCACAGGCGAGCTCTTCAGGTGCAGTCAATAAAGGTCGAGTGCCGATCTGATTTAAATAATACTGCGTCGTATCAGTAGACAACTCTGCGGCCAACACAGTTTTCAATTCATCGACTGGCTCTACGATAGATTCTTTTGCATCATGATCATCGTGGGAGCCGTCCGACAATTCAACTTCGCGCAGATCTTCCGAAGTTTCTTCGGACATCTCTTCATCCAAGAGGTTGTGTTTGACTGTCATAGCATGTACTCGATTAGGTTGATGGTTTGCTTCTCAAATTCATCGACCCGGTAAAAATTTCATCGGGTCGACCGGCTTGCCTTGCTGACGTATTTCAAAATGCAACTTCACTGAATCGCTATCCGAATTTCCCATCTCTGCAATTTTCTGGCCTTTGCTGATAATTTGCTTTTCTTTGACTACAATGGTTCTGTTATGGGCATAAGCAGAAAGCAGGTTGTTTGAGTGTTTGATAATAACTAAATTGCCATATCCTCTGATTCCACTGCCTGCATACATCACCGTTCCGGCTGCGGCAGAAAAAACGTCCTGCCCCATTTTTCCGGCGATATCTATGCCCTTACTTTTGTTATCGTCAAAATTTGCAACGACTTTACCTTCTACAGGCCAATTCCAAACAATTTCATCAACTATTACCGATTCTTGCGAATTTTCTGCCGTTTTGCCGGGTTGCCTTGTAGTATTTTTTCCTACAGCAACATCAGAAGTGTCGTTTTTTTGCATCTCTGCAAGTGTTGCATCCGAGTAAGGACGCTTGTCAGCGCGCGGACCGTTCTTATTATTGACCGACGGAGCCGCTGCAATCGGATGAATTTCGACGCCATTTGCATTTCCGGCAACACTTCCATCGGGTGGAGCTACCCTTAATACCTGACCTACTTTAATGTCATTTGGATTGGCCAGATTGTTCCATGTAACAATATCGCTATAACTCTGCCCTTTATCTAATGCAATCCGATATAAGGTGTCGCCTTTTTTTACAACATACAAATTAGCCGAATCGTCGCCTCTGGACGTCGACCCTGGTGCCACGCTGGCAGGGACTGCCTGGTCTTTGCTTCCAGACTGATTGCGATCTTCAACCGGCGCGCGTTGTGGTGTAGTTCCGCAGGCAGCCAATACACAGCCCACCACGCCGATCAAGACAATACTTTGTAAACTTTTCATTCGAATACTCTTAAATAATGCCTGGACGCAGGGGTACGAAATAACAACCTTCCAGTACCGTCTTAGTCCAGTCTGCGTTTCCAGTACGTTCAATTAGTTGCAACACTTGTTGCTTCTCCCCTACGGGAGCAATTAAACGACCACCAATGGCCAACTGCTGCAATAAAGCATCTGGAATCTGCATTCCGGCCGCAGCGAGAATAATACCGTCAAACGGTGCTACCTCGGGCAAACCGCGCATACCGTCACCATAATGCAATCTCAAATTTGCGATTCGGAGAGAACGTAAATTTTTCTTGGCCAATTCGTGCAATAGCTTGATACGTTCTATCGAGTACACGTTTTCGCACAATTGCGCGAGAACGGCGGCCTGATAACCGCAGCCAGTGCCAATTTCTAAAACATTCTTTAATGACTTTCCGTTACGCATGACCTCTATCATGCGCGCCACGATATAAGGCTGGGAAATAGTCTGCTCATACCCTATCGGCAACGATGCATCGATATATGCCTGCCCGACCAGGCCCGATTCGATAAACAGATGTCGGGGCACCGTTCCCATCGCGGCCAGCACAACTGGATCAGCAATACCCTGCCTGACCAGACGCGCAACCATGGCGCGCCGCGGTGCTTCATATGCCGTCGCTGCATCGGCTGGTTTGTGCTGCGCCATGATTTCGGAGCGAAACGGTGTGGCGTGGTCAGGCACGCGCGGCAACAGACAGCGCGTCACCGGGACGGAAGCGCTGCGCGACTGCTGGTGCCTGGCGTTCTGGGTCGCCGTTTGCGGTGTGGCGATATTTTGAACCGGATGACCCGATTTACCGGTTCGGCTGGATGATTTGCTGTCGAGTGAAGATAAGGGGAGCGGGAATTTTCGACTCTTCGCTGTCATTTCCAGACCCTTTTTAATTGTTCTAATTGAATGGTGTGGGTCAGGTCAATCTGCAACGGCGTTATTGAGACATAGCCTTTCGCAACCGCGAAAAAGTCGGTGCCTTCTCCGGCTTCACGCGCTTCGCCGGCTGGGCCTATCCAGTATATTACGCGTCCGCGCGGATCGGCCGACTTGATAACGGGCTCGGACGGGTGGCGTTTTCCCAGACGGGTCAATTGCTCCCCTCTGATTTCAGCATACGGACAGTTCGGGATATTAACATTGAGTAAAAAAGGTTTTTGTATCAGGTCCAGCCTGTTTCTGACCAGATCCAGAGCATAGCGCGCCGCATCATCAATATATCCCCAGCCCTTGTCCGACTGTGAAAAGGCGATGGCGGGGATACCAAACAAAAAGCCCTCGGTCGCGGCGGCCACGGTACCCGAATACAACGTGTCATCGCCCATGTTCTGCCCCTGGTTAATGCCTGAAACAATCAGGTCGGGGCGATAATCGAGCAAACCGGTCAACGCCACATGCACACAGTCAGATGGCGTTCCGTTAACAAAATAAACGTCATCGCGCACCCTGGTTACCGACAGAGGTTTATCCAGCGTCAGCGCGTTGGACGCACCGGAGCGATTGCGTTCCGGCGCAACCACGACCACATCGGCAATTTCTGACATAGCCTCAGCCAGGGCCAGCAGACCCGGAGCCAGATAGCCGTCATCGTTGCTAATTAATATTTTCATCGGCGTCTTCCGGCCCTGGCACTGAACGATCAGTTAATCAATTGCTGTTACTTACACCGCTTCCGGTCCGGTTTCGCCAGTACGTATACGCACAACCTGCTCAACATTCTGCACAAAAATCTTTCCGTCACCAATTTTGCCGGTGCGCGCGGCTTTGATAATTGCATCAACAGCATTATCAACAACCAGATCATCAACGACCACTTCGACCTTGATCTTGGGTAAAAAATCGACCACATACTCAGCGCCGCGGTACAACTCGGTATGGCCTTTTTGGCGACCAAAACCTTTGACCTCGGTCACAGTCAGGCCCGTCACGCCCACTTCGGCCAGTGATTCCCGTACTTCATCCAACTTGAAAGGTTTTATAACCGCTGTAATTTGTTTCATAGTGCGCTCCAAAAAGAAAGATACAACTGTTGATTCAGTCACGAAATCTGGATGTAATCGGATACCGCCAGTCCCGACCAAACGCCCGATGCGTCACACGAATTCCAACCGGAGACTGGCGCCGCTTGTATTCGTTAATTTTAATCAGGCGGGTAATGCGATCCACGTCTTCCTTACTGTATCCGGCTGCGATAATGTAATCAGTCGGGCGATTTTCTTCCATATACAGCTGCATGATACCGTCCAGAATTTCATAAGGCGGCAAAGAATCCTGGTCGGTCTGATCCGGTCGCAATTCTGCCGACGGCGCTCTGGTAAGAATCCGCTCCGGAATCACGGCCGACAGCGCATTCCTGTAGGCGCACAAACGATAGACCAGAGTTTTGGCGATATCCTTGATCACTGCAAACCCGCCTGCCATATCACCATACAGAGTGCAATAACCCACAGCCATCTCACTCTTGTTACCCGTAGTCAGAACGATAGCACCATACTTGTTTGACAAAGCCATCAACAAAGTACCACGAATTCTGGCCTGAATATTCTCTTCCGCAGTATCAACAGGCAAACCGGCAAATTCTTTTGACAGTGTTTCAGTGAATGCGCGGAAGCAGTCGTCAATCGGGATTTCATCATAACGCACGCCCAGTGTTTCAACCATAGCGCGCGAATCAATTAACGATATCTCTGCCGTATAAGGTGACGGCATCATCACCGCGCGCACCTTGTCCGCACCCAGAGCATCCACGGCAATGGCCAGAGTCAGGGCGGAATCAACCCCACCCGACAAACCCAGCAGCACGCCCGGAAAACCATTTTTGCCTATGTAGTCTCTGACACCCAGAACCAGCGCCTCATAGACCTGCGCCTCAACAGGCAATTCCGGCTCGACCGTGCCAGCCACCGGCTCGCCGTCAGCGAATCCGATCAACTGCATATCGACCTGGGCATGCTTCAACTGGGCCTGCAAATTTCCCTGACTGTCCAGCACAAATGAATTCCCGTCAAAAATCAGTTCATCCTGTCCACCGACCAGATTCGCATACACCAGCGCCATACCCAGACTGGTGACATTGTCGCGCATGACCTGATGACGCAAGTGCTGCTTATTCATGTGATACGGCGAACCATTCAGAATCAGCAGCACCTGCGCACCAAGGTCACGGGCCTTGGCCGGCATCTGTTCATTCCAGGTATCTTCACAGATCGCCACACCAAATTTGACCTGGCCGAGTTCAAACACCAGCACGTCCTGCCCCGCTTCAAAGTAGCGCTTCTCATCAAAAACATGGCCATTAGGCAAATCATGTTTGCAGTAGGTGGACCTGATCTGACCATTTACCAGCAGCGACGCGGCATTAAATCGCTTACCATTGCGCATCAGCGGATGTCCGACAAGCACATGCAAATCGGGGAATTCAGACAGCTGCTCGGCCAGGGACTGCAATGCAGTCTGGCTGGCGCTGTAAAATGCATCGCGCAACAACAGGTCTTCGGGTGGATAACCAACCAAAGATAATTCAGGTGTGAGTACAATGTGCGCACCCTGTCCGAAGGCGCGTCGCGAAAAATCGACTATCCGAGCTGCATTGCCGGTCAAATCGCCTACGGTGCTGTTCATCTGTACTATTGCAAGCTTAATCATGATCCGACACTAAAAAAATATGCAAGAAACGAATTATCGCACGACTGTGATGAATAATTTATCTGAAATTTCTCCTGCACAATGGGAGCAATTGCGGACATTCGAATTTAACGGTCCCAGCAATCCATTTCTGTCCTACGCTTATCTGCGCGCCCTGGAGCAATCAGGCTGTGCCAGCAGCGCCACCGGCTGGCAAACCCATTTTTTATGTGTGTGGCTGGACGATGAGTTACACGGCGCCATGCCGATGTACCTGAAAACGCACTCATATGGTGAATATGTTTTCGACTGGTCGTGGGCCCAGGCATTTGAAGAGCACCATCTGGCCTACTATCCGAAGCTGCTGGCGGCCATCCCGTTCACGCCGGTCACCGGCAGTCGGCTTCTGGCCAAAGATGCCCCGGCATTGAAAGCATTGCTCAAAGCGCTTTCTGCCCATAATCCGGCGAGCGGCACATCGTCCTGTCACGTGTTATTTTTGCCGGAACAACAGGCACAGCTTTTGGAAAATGAAGGATTCATGTTGCGCCATGGCGTGCAATTCCACTGGATCAATCAGGGATACACGGATTTTGCCGATTTTCTGACCAGACTGGAAAGTAAAAAACGCAAAAACATTTTGGCAGAGCGGCGCAAAGTCAGGGATGCGCAAATCACTTTCCGGCACAAAGTGGGCTCGCAGATCAACCGTTCAGACTGGGAGTTTTTTGTCGAGTGCTACAACCACACCTACTTTGAACACGGCGGACGAGGCTATCTGAATCTGGCGTTTTTCCTGCAGATCCACGCAACCATGCCTGAAAACATACTGATGATCACAGCGCACCGGAACGATCAGCCAATAGCCGCATCACTGTTATTCCACAACAGCCACAGCGTGTATGGCCGCTACTGGGGCTGCCTGGAATACCATCCCTGCCTGCATTTCGAAACTGCCTACTACCAGCCGCTGGAATTTTGCATTGCCAACCAGATCCGCTATTTTGAAGGTGGCGCGCAGGGTGAGCACAAAATGGCGCGCGGATTTTTGCCGCAGCCCACTTATTCAGCGCACCACATCAACCACCCTGCATTTGCCGATGCGATCGAACGTTTTTTAAAGCGTGAACAAATAGGCATGACAAATTACATCAATGAACTGCAGGAACACAATCCATTTGCCCAGCCAGCCAAAAACACCCTACACTCAGAGAGTTAGGTAGTTAAATTTAATTTATTTCTGCAATGTTGCATAAATCGCGCTGCAGACATTCACGCGCTCCGGAAGCTGTTTGACCTTACTCTGAAATTACAGAATAATGCCTTGCGCAATCAGAACTATAATAATCCACCGATACCTTTCATGACACAAAGTTCGAAGTTCATCACGCCAGGAATGGCGCCCATCAAAAAGATCGGCCGTTTTTTGCTGTATCGCGAACTGGGACGCGGCGCTATTGGCACAGTGTATTTTGGTCATGATCCGGTTATTGATCGGGATGTGGCAATCAAGATTTTTCACAATCTGCCTACCGCACAGGATAAAAAACAGCGCGATCAGATTTTCATGAATGAAGCGCGCGCCGCCGGCCGACTTTCACATCCGAATATCATCACCATCTTTGATGCTTCCACTGAAGGCAACGTCAGCTACATCGCCATGGAATACCTGCAGGGCCAGGACTTGCGCCAGTTCCTGGCAGAAAACAAACCGCTGCAACCCACCGTCGTCGCCCAGATGATGCAAAAAGTCGCCGAAGGTCTGGAATATGCCCATAACGAAGGCGTCATCCACAGAGACATCAAACCTGCCAATATATTCATCACCGGAAACCTGCAGACCAAACTGCTCGACTTCGGCATTGCGCGGGCAGTCAAACGCGAAACCAGCACTGAAAACATCGAAACGCATGCCACACTGTTTAATAACAATATACTCGGCACGCCAAATTACATGTCGCCGGAACAGGCGCAGGCCAGGCCGGTAGATAAATTAACCGATGTTTATTCGCTGGGTGCGGTACTGTATGAAGTGCTGCTGCGCCAAAAGCCGTTTCAATCGCGCGATATGGATACGCTGCTGCACATGATTATCAACAAACCGATTAAGGCGCCGCACGAAATCAACCCCGATGTTCCACTGGCATTGTCCCGCATCGTCATGCGGGCGATGTCCAAACAGCCAGAAAAACGTTACCAGTCTGCCGCAGAAATGGCACTGGATTTACGACGATTTGTTTTGATGGAAAAACGGGATTCCGGCAAGGAGGAGAAAAAGGCGGAACCGGAAACCCACGGACGCCTGTTCTGGATCAGCTGTATTGCTATCAGCATTGCGGTACTGGTGGCGTTAGGTTCCTGGTTTAAATAAGCAGCCAGGTTTCACAGGGGAGATCGGAAACCCGGCTGATTTTTATCAGGCCAGTGATTTCTCGTAGCTGGCAACGCCTTCCAGAATTTCGGCGTGCGCTTCTGCAGAATCACCCCAACCTTCGATTTTTACCCACTTGCCTTTTTCCAGATCTTTGTAATGTTCAAAGAAGTGCTGGATCTGGCGCAGGCGCAATTCGTTCATGTCCGACGGTTTTTGCCAGTGCGAATAGATCGGCAAAATTTTATCAATAGGCACTGCCAGAACTTTGGCATCCGAACCGGCTTCATCGGTCATTTTCAAAACACCGATAGCGCGGCAACGAACCACCACGCCGGGAATCAGCGCAAACGGCGTAATCACCAGAACGTCAACCGGATCACCGTCACCGGCGATAGTTTGCGGGACATAACCATAGTTGCATGGATAATGCATGGCCGTACCCATAAAACGATCAACAAAAATTGCGCCGGTTTCTTTGTCGACTTCATATTTGATCGGGTCGGCGTTCATCGGAATTTCAATGATGACATTAAAATCATGGGGCAAATCACGACCCGCTGGTACGTTATTCAAACTCATTTTGTTTCTTTCTAAAATAAAAACTGCTGATCAAATGTCGATGGAACAAACTCGGATACTGCAGGCATTGCGGATCAGGTCTGGCATGCCGGAAAACAGAATTATGACGACTGAACACTCGAGACCAGAGCACAGGCGCGGTAATACCCGGCAGCCTTGTCCATCGTGCCCAGCTGTTCGTGCAGCTGGGCCAGTTTCAGATTGGCCTGACGCAGGCATTCGGCATCAGTACCATACACCAGCACATGCTCCAGATTTCTCTCGGCCTTACCCCATAACTTTTGCTGCAGACACAGCACGCCCATGGTCAATGCCAGCTCCGGATCGGCAGGATGCGCAACAGACCAGGATTCACAGCGCTCAATCTGGTTCAGCAATGCAGCCGAACCTTCTTTGGCAGCTGTTTCGCGGTACGCAATAATAAGGCGCTCATCCCATTCTTCCTGGATCGCCTTTTCAAGCAGGCTGCGCGCGTCCTCATTGAGACCCTGAGCTACCATGGCACGGGCCGCCAACGCCGCAACAAAGGGCTTCACCCGATCTTCGGCGGGAATGTTGTACCAGAGCCGGCGTATCGACTCAGGGTCCTGGGACCTCTCGGTCAACAGATCTTTATAGGCCAGTTCCCGCAGACGCATCGACAAAGCCGGATGCAGCGAGCGGTGCTTGTCGAGCGCTTTCACCAGACGCAGAACTTCGGTCCATTGCTTGGCCTGCTGGTTCGCCTTCAATGCCCAGCGCAGCACATGAATATGCCGGGTACCGTTGGCATTGAGTTCTTTTACGGCTGCAAGGGCCTGCTGCGACTGATGTCCGTCCACCAGCAACTCGGTGGTACTGACCAGACGTGCCACTTTGTACTGCTGATTGTCCTCGATACTGGCCAGCCATGCGTCACGCCGCTCTGACTGGCTCATGTTGTGCGCAGCCCGGGCGCCGATCAGCGCAGCCAGCGGCGCGTTGTCAGGCAACTCGGCAGCGCGCATGGCCGCTTTTTCTGCGTGTCCGAACCGCCCTTCAAAAAACGCCTTTAACGCATCGCGCAGTGCCTTGTTGCCTTCGCGCTCGATTTTGGCGCGCCGATAACTGGCGACCCTGTCAGGCATCTGCCTGGTCACGTTAATCGTGTAAAACAGGATGCCCAGCAAAACAAACACCACCAGCACCAGCACAATAAACAGATTGAGCGACATATCGACGCGGTAAGGCGGATAAAACACGACGACATTACCAGGATTGAAACGTGCGGACAGCGCCACGATAACTGCGGTGGCAAACAGGATAACCAAGCGTATGAAGAAGCCCATTATTATTGTTTCACTGTGAAGTTGCGTACAGCATTCAGACTTTCAGCCAGACTCGGCATTTCAATCGACACATTGCTGTTCTGGATCTGGCGCAGCAGAGCCTGCACCGTCTGGGTCTGCTTGGCGCGGGTGTCAAAATAACGCGCGATCTCGTCCTGCGCAGCGATCATGTCACTGCGGAACGGCGCTTCACTGCGCGACAGCAAAGCCAGGCGCGCATTGAGCAAACGCAGTTTGACGTTTTCTTTGGCAAAGTAACCCTGACTCGGAGAGAGCAGCAAGGCATCGGGATTTTCGACATTGCGAATTCGCACCAGCTGACGCAACTGCCCCCACATTTCGGTAGACCAGCTCTGCCAGCGGTCATCGGCCCACTGCATCCAGCCGGCAGCCTCTTCCGCCGAACGCGACGTCCTGTCCGGTTTCGACGTCGCTGCAGCCGCTTTTGCTGCCTTGCCGGCTTCACGCCCTTTGACCGGGTTCGTGATCACGACCTGGCTTTCATCCACCCACAGCGGCATGTTTTCTATCTGCGCAATCGCGCTGTCCAGGCGCAGCGCTATGCCGGGCAAATCCAGATTCGGCAAAGACTTCAGCCGGTCAATATCACGTGCAATGGAACGACGTATGGTGATGAATTGCGGCTTGTCCGAGCGTGCCAGCCGTGCATCGGCATTTTGCAGCGCAATCAGCGCGCCCTGAACATTGCCGGCCAGTTGCAGTTGCTGACTGGCAGTCGATAAAACCTGCTCGATTTCGGACAGGGCCCAGTCATCGCGGTTTTTAGACAGATCCTGATACAGCTGCTGCAGCGCCAGCGCATGACTCTCGGATTCGGCTTCCTTGTTTTCCAGCACACCGATTTTTATCTGCAGATCCTTGTTGCTCTCCTGCACGGCACTGGCAATAATTTTGGTTTCAGCCGTAGTGACATCGACTGCCTGCAGACGGCGCGCCAGTTCTTCGCGCAACTGGCCGATCTGGGTGGTCGAACTCCACCACTGAACAATCAGCAGCACGGTTAATACTGCCAGTCCCAGATAAACAATGTTTGAAGATTTTAAATAGCTTGGGCTCGGTGAGTTTTGCACAGTTTTATCCAAAATTGCAGGCGTCTTGACGCTTGAGTCAGCCAGCTCTGTGGCTGTGCTGTTTGTTGCCGTATCGGTCGCAGGAGGTAATGAAGTATCGGTCATAGGCGAGATTGTAACGCGTGCAGCAGGTTTTCGTCGCCCGAACCGACCAGCTCGACATGCATAAAACCACTTTTTTCAGCATTTTGTGCAATGCGCTGATGAGACACCAATAATTTAAGCTGATGCATTTTAACAACAGCCGCAGGTCCGGCGCTTTGCAATACCATGTTCTCCAGCGTTTTCAACGCTTCCGAACTGCTCACCACCCAGTATCCGGAACAGTCCAGAAGCTGCAGCAGCTGCCGGGCATGCTGCGCCGTGAGCTCCGGCGCAGAACGGCGATAGGCCACAACCTTATCGACCACAACGCCATGCGCTGCCAGAGCATCGGAGAGCAGTTCGCGCCCGGATTCGGCCCGGAACAGGATGACTCTGCGGTTGTGCAGCGCCGGCAGATCCAGGTTTTCCAGCAGGGTTTCGGAATCGGTCCGAAACAGGTCGCTCGGGCTGAAAATCCGGGTATTCGTGTCGTCGATGCCGTAGCCGGCCAAAACGCTGCGACTGCCTTCACCCATGATGGCAATCGCAACGTCGGCCGGCCACACAAATCCGTGCTGAAAAACTGCGTGAATGGCATTCGGACTGACAAACGCTGCCAGCGCATAACGCTTCAGATCAGCCAGGGCAGCCTGAAACTGTTCCTGCATGACGCCGTGCCCGGGCAACGGCGCAATTTCCAGTAAAGGAAAACACTGCACTGAATAACCCAGCTGCTGCAGCCGGTCTGCCAGAGGCTGGGCCTGGGCAAGCGGACGGGTCAGCACGAGCAGCCGGGATTGAGTCATTTGCCTGTCAATCTCAGGCAACGATGCACTGGGCAAGAATTGCCGCGGCATCCTGAGAACGCAGCTGCGCCACAACCTGCGCACTCAACGCCTCGCCCTGCAGACAGGAACCCTCCGCCTGGGCGCGGATCATTCTGCTGCCGTCCGGGGTTGCGACGAAACTGCGCAAATACATGACATCGCCTTCGATTGTTGCAAACGCAGCCAGCGGAATCTGGCAGCTTCCGCCAAAAGCTTTGGACACGGCACGTTCAGCGTGCACGGCCAGCGCACTGGGCAGATGATTCAGCGGCGCCAACCATGCCGCCAGTTCCGGACGCCGGTCGGCAATTTCAATTGCCATTGCCCCCTGGCCGGCTGAAGGCAGGCTGTGCTCAGGGTCGATCAGTGAACGGATACGTTCCGGCATGCCCAGACGCTGCAGACCGGCCGCCGCCAGAATAATGGCTGAATAATCACCCGAATCGAGTTTCTTCAGGCGGGTATCCAGATTGCCGCGCAGCGGCTTGATCACCAGATGCGGCCACGCAGCCATCAATGCCGCCTGACGGCGCAGGCTGCTGGTGCCGACCACGGCGCCGGCAGGCAGGTCACCCAGACTGGCATGGCTGGGCGAGACAAACGCGTCGCGCGGATCGGCACGCTCCAGCACCACGGCCAGTTGCAGACCTTGCGGAACATCCATCGGCATGTCTTTCAGCGAATGCACTGCCAGATCGGCGCGCCCGTCCAGAATGGCGGTCTCCAGTTCCTTGACGAACAGGCCTTTCCCGCCGACTTTGGACAGAGTCCGGTCCAGAATCTGGTCGCCGCGCGTTGTCATGCCGAGCAGCTGAATTTCACAGTCAGGGTACAGCGATTGCAAACGGTCACGCACGTGTTCGGCCTGCCACATCGCCAGCCGGCTTTCACGGGTGGCGATAATTAATTTTTTGGGGGAAGTCGTTGTCACCGTCAGTCTTTCCTTGATCAATTGAAGACAAATTACAGAGCGCGATTTTATCATGGCCGACACCTGCGGCATTGCCCAAAGTTAAACCGAACCGTAGAATCTGCCATCAAACATGTTTAAACAGGCACACAAATGGATTTTATTTTGCAAAACCTCAATGCCGAGCCGTTATTTGTGATCGGCAGCGGCCTGGCCCTGATTCTGTATTACTGGCTGTTTGACCATGGCTATCTGGGCGTGCAGGCGATGCGCTCCTTCAACCAGGACTCACGCAAACGCTGGGTCAACTCGATACTGGCGCAGCCCGGCAGCGAAATTCTGGCTGTGCAGGTGCTGCGCAATTCCATCATGACCGCCACCGTCATGGCGTCGACCTGCGTCCTGCTGGTGATTGCGATCATGAGTCTGATCAGTGACACCGACAAATTTGCCTCCCACTGGATCGACGCGGCCACGTTGCAAAACATGTGGCGCCTTAAAGTCGCCAGCCTGTTGCTGACAATCTTTCTGGCGTTCTGGCATTTTGCCCAGGCTATCCGCTTTTACGGTCATACCGGCTATTTGCTGGGCATGACCAAACAGCACGGCGAAGATGTCACAACCATTACAGAACAGGCGATTTCCCTGCTCAACACGGCCGGTCACATGTTTTCTTTCGGGAACCGCTACTTCTTTTTTTCACTGGCGCTGGCGCTGTGGTGGTTTGGGCTGATTTATTTTTTAATCGGTACGCTCACGCTGACCTGCATGGGCTGGTGGCTGGACCATCGCGCCCTGACCCAGCGATTCTAAAAGCAGCAGCCCGGTTCAGCTTGACACTCAATCGGGTGCGCGGCATGATGTGCGCTCTTTAAACGCGGTGTTTAGAGCTATTCGAGTCACGGCAAGAGCAAACATGTCCATTCCAGATAACAAACAGCATTTAATCCTTACCGGCGACCGCCCCACCGGCCCACTGCATCTGGGGCACTATGTGGGCAGCCTGTGCAACCGCGTAAAATTTCAGCATCAGTACAAACAGTTCATCATGCTGGCCGACGCCCAGGCACTGACCGACAATATGGACGATCCCGGCAAGGTGCACCGCAATGTGATTGAAGTCGCGCTCGATTATCTGGCTGTCGGCATCGATCCGGCTCTGTCGACCATTTTTATCCAGTCGCAGATTCCGGAATTGACCGAATTGACCTTCTACTATTTAAACCTGGTCACGGTCGCGCGGCTGGAACGCAATCCAACGATTAAAGAAGAGATTCGGCTGCGTAATTTTGAACGCGACATTCCTGCCGGCTTCCTGACCTATCCGGTCAGCCAGGCGGCCGACATCAGCGCCTTCAAAGCCACCCTGGTTCCGGTCGGCGAAGACCAGATCCCGATGATAGAACAGACCAATGAAATCGTGCGCCGCTTCAACCGGTTGGCAAATCAGGAGATTCTGGTCGAGTGTCAGGCGCTGGTGCCGGAAATAGGCCGCCTGCCAGGTATCGACGGCAAGGCAAAAATGAGCAAATCGATGGGCAACGTCATCAATCTGGGTGCCACTGAAGCCGAAATCCGCGCCGCCGTCAAAAAAACCTATACCGATCCGCTGCATCTGAAAATTGAAGATCCCGGCCACCTGGAAGGCAATATTGCCTTTGCCTATCTGGATGCATTTGATCAGGACAAGGCGTCGCTGGCCGAAATGAAGGCACACTATGTGCGTGGCGGATTGGGTGACGGCACGGTCAAAAAACGGCTGGAAGAGTGTTTGCAGGAGTTGATCCGCCCCATCCGCGAACGGCGCCAGGCTCTGGCCGGCGACAGGGGCTATGTGCTGAATATGCTCAGGGAAGGCACGGAAAAGGCGCGCGAAGTGGCCGCTCTGACGACCGCCGAGGTCAAGAATGCGCTGGGGCTGAAACACTTCTGAGCCGGACCATGGCTTATTGATATCAGATTCAGAGAATATTGATTTCTCGCCGGACCCCGACTATTCTGAATTGATGGTCACGGAATTCTGCGACAGGATTCCGATGCCATTTGAATAATGTCATGGAGATCCGAGCAGAGAATATGGATTACACCGCCACCAAAATCCTTATCGTTGACGACAATGAATCCATCCGCGGGTTGCTGGGCGTGCTGTTTCGTTCTGAACACTATGAAGTGGTCGGCGACTTAAGCAGCGGCGACAATCTGATCGCCACAACCCAGCGCCTCAAGCCCGACATCATCTGCCTGGATCAGGAAATGCCGGGCAAAGATGGCCTGACCCTGCTTAAGGAACTCAAGGAACTGGACCCCAAAATAGTGGTGCTGATGATTACCGGAACGCAGGATCCGGAATTCCAGAAACAGGCAGTCGCCGCCGGGATTGCCGGCTTTCTCAAAAAACCCTTCAGCCAGACCCAGGTTCTGAAAGAATTCAAACAGGTGGATCATGATCGCAGACTGCTGCTGAATACGCCGACTCCGGCAGCTGACGCGCAACCGTCGGCTTCGCGCATACGTATGCTGATCGCCGACGACAGTTCCATCATGCGTGAATTACTCAACATCATACTGACAGGCACAGGCGTGGAAATCGTCGGTGAGGCCAAAGACGGTCAGGAAGCAATTGATATGGCCGCTCAGCTCAAACCGGACGCAATGTGTCTGGATCTGGAAATGCCGAACATGTCCGGTCTGGATGCGCTGGCAAAAATCAGGGCCGACCACGATGCCATGAAAGTCATCATCATCAGCGGTCACGCGGATCGCGACAAAGTCAAACGCGCCATCGAGCTCGGCGCCTGCGGATTCATCATCAAACCGTTTGAAGCCCTGCAGGTGATACAGACCGTGAAGAAACTGCTGCTGCCTTGATCCGGCTATTTCACCAGCGCTTTAATTGACGGCCACAGGCGGCGCGAGATCGGCAGCCGGTCGGGACAGCTGCGCAGAATGACCTGCCAGGCCTCGGTCATTTTGCCACTCTGTTCATCCAGCTCCATGCCCCGTTCCACACCCGACAATTCCAGACGTGCGATGAGCGTATTGCGATGTATGCGCACCAGCACCAGCGGCATTTCCAGTTCAATGGCCTGCAGTGACTCTTCAATCAGATAGCGCTGCATGCGGGTGTGCAGGGTCAGATACTTCTGTTCGGCTTTGATATACAAAACATCGCTGACCGGCACGAGCAGAATGCGACCGCGCTCCATTACCGAAAAAAACTCTCGCCCCTCCTGAACCGGCAGGGCCGCAACCGGCTGCAGCGCCGCTTCGGCTGCCCCCGGCTGGAAATCACCGGTCTGCAAACGCATGCGCACTGCGCGCAATATCGCTTCCTGCAGGCGCTGGGCACGCACCGGCTTTAACAGATAATCGAACGCCTGCACCTCAAATGCCTGCAGCGCATAGGCGTCGTGCGCAGACACAAAAATCACGACGGGACTGTTCTGATTCAGCCCGTTCTGCAGCAGGTGCCGGGCAAATTCAATGCCGCTGATGCCTGGCATCTGCACGTCCAGCAGCACGATATCCGGCCTGCACAGCGCAATCGAATCAAATGCGGCCTGCGCCTGACCGGCCTCGCCAATCACGCTGGTCGGACAGAGCAGCGCAATATCGGACAACAGTGTGCGCATGCGCTGGCGCGCCGGCGCTTCGTCATCCAGAATAAAAACGGTGGGAATCATGCCTGCACTCCTGCGATGAACTGAGCCATTCAGACCGTCCGGTTAACCGAGCGTCGTTCCTCGCCGGACTGACGTTCATTGCCCGGCCCGGTGATTTTCTGAAAAGGAAAACGCATTCTGACCTGGAACTGAGTGCCGGCCACTGCAGCGACAAAATCCGCTTCCACGTCGTACATCAGCCTGAGCCGCTCCTGAATATTGTCCAGTGCCATATGATTCCCCTTGCTGGTATGCGACGGAAAGTACGGATTTTCCACGGTAATAAACAGATGGTCAACCTGACGCAGCAGTTTTATGCTGATCAGTGCCGGTCCGGTTGACGGCTCGACGCCATGATGAACCGCATTTTCGATCAGGGGTTGCAACAGCAGGCTGGCAATCTGCACCTGCCGGATGTCCTGCTCGGACAGATTGCCGATTTCCCACTCCACTTTCAGGCGCTCGCCCAGGCGGATTTTTTCGATCGACAGGTATTGGTGACATAACTGCAATTCGTCGGCCAGTGTCGATACGTCGCGCGTGTCGCGCATGAGCACGCGAAACAGATCAGCCAGATCTTCGAGTGCGGCTTCAGCGCGCTGCGGCTCGGTGCGGATCAGCGACAGCACGGCATTCATGCTGTTAAACAGGAAATGCGGACGAATGCGCGCCTGCAGCGCCCTGAGCTTGGCTTCGCCCAGCGCCGGCGAAAATGTGCGGGAGCGCAATTCAAAATAATGCTGAAACAACATGCCGGAAACAGCCGACAGCAGACACATCCGCCACGCCGAAACCGGAACAAAGTCGCCCAGCAGCCATGGCGCGTACAGCAGAAGTACCGAACATCCCAGGGCAACCAGCGCCGGCGCGATGCCGCACAGGAGTCGCTGCAGCCACACCGGCATATGCTGCACCAGCGCCACTTTGCGCAGTCCGCACAGCACCAGCAGCGAAACAATGCAGATGGTTTCAAGCAGCATCGACAGGCCAAAAAAAACCAGACCGGCCGCAGTGAGCGTCGGGCTCAGCATCCAGATTGCACCGAAAACTGCCACATTGGACAGGACCAGCACACGGTAAATCACCCCGACGTTGCAACAGTCGGGAATGACAGAAGATACCGCAGATGGCGTATTGGCCAGTGTAACCAGCTTCAAGTGCTTTATAATCATGCCGTTGTTCTTAAAAACTCTTAGACTAGTGATATGACTTCCCAATTTTCCAAAAAAGACCAGGCCTGGTCGGCACGCTTCTCTGAACCGGTATCCGATCTGGTAAAACGCTATACCGCATCGGTATTCTTTGACAAACGCCTGGCCCAGGTCGATATCCAGGGCTCGCTGGCGCATGCTGAAATGCTGTGCTTTCAAGAAATCATCAGCAAGGCAGATTATGCCGAAATTGTGCGCGGCATGGCACAAATTTCCACCGAGATCGGCGCGAATGACTTCAACTGGCAGCTGGATCTGGAAGACGTGCACCTGAATATTGAAAAACGCCTGACCGAAATCGTCGGCGATGCCGGCAAGCGACTGCATACCGGACGCTCGCGCAACGACCAGGTCGCCACGGATATTCGCCTGTACCTGCGCGGCGCAATCGACGACATCTCCGGACTGCTGAACCAGTTCCGCCTGGCTCTGCTGAATCTGGCGGAACAGCATGCCGACACCATCATGCCGGGTTTCACCCACATGCAGGTCGCCCAGCCTATCACTTTCGGCCACCACATGCTGGCTTACGTGGAGATGTTCGGACGCGACACGGAACGCATGGCCGACTGCAGAAAACGCGTCAACCGGCTGCCGCTGGGCGCTGCGGCGCTGGCCGGCACCACCTTTCCCATCGACCGGGAACGGGTCGCGCGCACGCTGGGATTCGAAGGCGTATGCGCCAATTCGCTCGACGCCGTATCGGACCGCGATTTCGCCATCGAATTTTGCGCTGCTGCCGCACTGATCATGACGCATGTTTCGCGCATGTCCGAAGAACTGGTGATCTGGATGAGTCCGCGCATCGGCTTCATCGATATCGCCGACCGCTTCTGCACCGGCTCGTCCATCATGCCGCAAAAGAAAAATCCGGACGTGCCGGAACTGGCGCGCGGCAAAACCGGGCGCGTCAACGGCCATCTGGTCGCCCTGCTCACGCTCATGAAAGGCCAGCCGCTGGCCTATAACAAAGACAACCAGGAAGACAAGGAACCGCTGTTCGATACCGTCGACACCATCGTCGACACCCTGCGTATTTTCGCCGACATGGCCACCGGCATCAGCGTCAAACCGGAAGCCATGCGCAATGCGGCACTGCAGGGCTATGCCACCGCAACCGATCTGGCCGACTACCTGGTCAAAAAAGGCCTGCCGTTCCGCGATGCCCATGAAGCGGTGGCCCATGCAGTCAAAACCTGCGTCAGCAGGGAATGTGATCTGACCGCTCTGACGCTGGATGAACTGCGTGCATTTTCGCCACTCATCGAGCAGGATATTTTTGCCGTGCTGACCCTGGAAGGTTCGGTAGCGGCACGCGACCATCTGGGCGGAACCGCGCCCGGCCAGGTGCGTGCTGCAATCGCCCGCATCAGGGCAACGCTCTAATACGTTGTCAGCGCCTGGGGAACGCCATTCCGGAACTGAAACACCGTCACCGGTGAGCGCTGCAAATCATGGTTCGTATCAAATGCATAGGCGCCGGTGACGCCCTGGTACCGGAGCCGTTCCAGTGCCGGCAAATACCGGGCCGGCTGCACCGAGTCGGCGCTTTTCATGGCCTGGGCGACCAGCATCATGCCGTCATAAAAAGATGCTGCGTAGGTTTCTGCCGGGCGTCGGTAACGTTGCTGGTAATCGGCGGCAAACTGTTTGCCGGCCACCATCCTGTCGGGCAGCGAACCACCCTGCGTACAGTAAATCTGACCGTTGAGCGCCGTGCCGGCCAGCCGCCCCAACTCAGGCGCGCAGATGCCGTCACCGCCGAGTAAAAAACTGTGAATCCCGAGTTGCTTCATCTGGCGCAACATCGGCCCACCCTGGGCCGAATAGCCGCCATAAAAAATGGCATCCGGTTTTTTTGCCTTGATTGACGTCAGAATCGCACTGAAATCCGAGGCCCGGTCGCTGGTGTAATCATGACTGGTGACGATCACGCCGCCGGCTTTGGCGACTTTGGCGAATTCGGTGGCCAGTCCCTGACCATAGGCGGTCCGGTCATCGATGATCGCCACGCTTTTAATCTGCAGTTCGGCAATCGCATACCGCGCCATCCCGGAACCGAGCTGCGCATCGCTGGCCGCCACCCGGAACACATAAGGAAAACCCTGGAGGGTCAGCCTGGGATTCGACGCCACGCTGGCCATGACGATGCCGGCGCCGTTATAAATGCGCGAGGCCGGAATGCTCACGCCGGAATTGTAAGGACCGATGACGGCCGAAACGCCGGCATCAACCAGTTTCTGCGCCACCGCCACACCCACTTTGGAGTCACCCTGATCGTCTTCGATCAGGGCCTGAAACAGAATTTTTTTCCCGCCGATCACCAGACCCTGCGCATTCAGCAGATCGATCGCCATCTGCAACCCGCCCTGGTTATCGGCACCGGCCGCGGCCTGGGGCCCGGTCAGCGGCGAGCTGAATCCGATTTTGACTGTTTCAGTCTGCGCCAGCGCCGGCAGTGACACCAGCAGCAGCATGCCCAGTTTGAAGCGCATATTATTTTCCCCGATGCGAAAAAAGACAGCCCGCCATGGCGCGACCGGCTGCTGTGTAAAGGACGCCCCCAACAGGGATAGCGCCAACTATTGTTTATCTGTGCAATACGTACAATAACCAGGCGAAATGTACCTGATTCAGTCGGACAAATCCAATTTAATGCCTCTTGGTCAAACAGAATGAAAAATTATCAAACCGCAGTAGCAACCTGGCTTGAGCAGCTCGGCAAGGAAAAGAACGGCACTCTGCTGCTGGATGACAGCGGCCATTGCGTCATACCCGTCAAGGGCGATCTGCTTTGCATCGTTGAAGTTCCCGACAACGATGAAGCAGCTGCCGTGTTTATTTACCTGCCGCTGCTGGAACTGCCGCAACAGTCCGCGGCGCAATTCGAACTCATCAGCAAGGCGCTGGAACTCAACCTGTTCGGAATTTTAACGGCCGGCTGCCACGTCGCGCTGGATCCCAGATCAAAACACATCGTCATCAGTTTTTCCAGTCCGGTCCAGATGCTGGATGCCGCCATCTTCAGGCAGGTCATCGACACCATGATCGCGCTCGCCCCCACCCTGCTCGATCTGCTGCAGGGTTCCAGACAGCGTTCAAGTGCGGCCGACAGTCTGTCCGGCACCAGCGCTGCCTTTATCAGTCAACAGCACCTGAAGCGTTTTCAACTGTCAACACAGGCAAGACCGGATCAATAGAAAGCTTTCTCATGTCTACAATTCATCCGTTT
>Ga0364920_10088_pt1 | contig 45019 bp, 39 predicted proteins | sample SorcelJu500001C8_FD_206961 | JGI IMG/M metagenome (GOLD analysis project Ga0364920, IMG submission 206961) | Enriched cells from Trout Bog Lake Hypolimnion, Wisconsin, USA - BchlTB.June20.5000.01.C8 | ecosystem: Environmental > Aquatic > Freshwater > Lake > Hypolimnion/Profundal zone | place: USA...
TATGCCTCCGCCAAGAAAATCAATTTCTATAAGGTCAATCCCAACGATACGGGGATCCAAAAAATGGCAGACCTGATCGAGCAGGGCGCTGAGCAGATCAAAAATGCAGTAAAAGAGTTGCGCAATATGCGCGACATGCGCAAAATCACCGATGCATTGGTCAAGGTAAACAGCATTGAAAATCAAGCGGATGATATTTTTGACATGAGCATTGAGCGTTTGTTTGAATTCGAACCGGATGCCAAAGAAGTTATAAAAAAACGGGAAATTTATCAAGTAATGGAAATCGTTACCGATAAATGCGAGGATGCAGCCAATGTAATAGAATCCATTATTATTAAATATGCCTGATCAATTGGGAAGGCCCACTGGGCGGGGCTTTTGCCATCTTCCCCATTGCTAATTACTTGCTTATGACATTCTTGGTTGTTATCATTGTACTTGCACTGGTTTTCGATTTCATCAATGGTTTTCATGACGCGGCCAATTCCATTGCCACCATTGTTTCCACCAAGGTACTGACCCCCTTTCAGGCCGTGCTCTGGGCTGCCCTTTTCAATTTTGCAGCTTTTTTCATTTCCAAATACTATTTTGGTGAATTTAAGATCGGCAATACCATTGCCAAATCAGTGAATGAACATTTCATAACGCTGGGCGTGATTTTTTCAGGGCTGCTCGCTGCGATTTCCTGGAACCTGCTGACCTGGTGGTTTGGGATACCTTCCAGTTCTTCCCACACCCTGCTCGGTGGCTTTATGGGGGCTGCCCTTGCGCATGCTGGCAGTTGGGCCATTGGGGGAAAGGATGTAATCAATTATGCCAAAGTGATCCCTACCTTTCTTTTTATATTTCTTGCCCCCATTATTGGCATGATCATCGGGTACATCATAACGGTCATCATCATCAATATATGCAGAAGAGCCAACCCTTACCGGGCGGATAAATGGTTTAGGAGGCTTCAATTGGTTTCCTCCGCCCTGTTCAGCCTCGGGCATGGAGGAAATGATGCCCAGAAGGTTTTGGGCATCATCGCTGCTGCCATGGTGGCCAATGGGAATTTAGAAAATATCAAAGATGTGCCCAACTGGGTACCTTTTGCCTGTTTTACCGCGATCGCCTTTGGGACCATGAGCGGTGGCTGGAAGATCGTGAAGACCATGGGGACGCGCATTACAAAAGTGACTCCTCTGGAGGGAGTGAGCGCAGAGACCGCGGGTGCGATCACGCTTTTTCTAACCGAAAAACTTGGGATCCCGGTGAGCACGACCCATACCATTACAGGCTCCATCATTGGCGTGGGCGCCACTCGAAGGTTGTCAGCTGTGCGTTGGGGCGTGACAATCAACCTGCTTTGGGCTTGGATATTGACCATCCCTGTGAGCGCTGTATTGGCTGCGGTGTTTTATTTGCTCTTTCACTTGGCCAAGCATAGTTTTTTCCATTAACCCCCCATAGCCGCTTCCTCTGATCTTGACAGCAGCCGGCATAAAACCGGCACCCCCTGCGCAGCCCCGCCCCAGGCCCAGAACACTTAGCCATTTTTCATATATCTAAAAGCACGAAGTTGCCGATTTTGGAAACGGGAGCCCAGGCATTTGGAAGGCTTTGAAAGCATACTGCTTTTTTATTATTGGCCAATGTTTACTACTTTGCCTGCCGTTTAAATCATTTTATGAAAGGAATCATTTTAGCAGGAGGGTCGGGAACCAGGCTTCACCCGATCACCTATGCGATCAGCAAACAGATCATGCCGGTCTATGATAAGCCCATGATCTATTATCCGCTCTCCACTTTAATGATGGCTGGGATCAATGAGATACTGATCATTTCAACACCGCACGACCTGCCTCTGTTCAAAAAGCTTTTTGGAGATGGTTCCCAATTTGGCCTTAAGCTATCCTACGAGGAACAGCCCAAGCCCAATGGGCTGGCGCAGGCTTTTGTGATCGGGGAAAAATTTATTGGAAAGGACAAGGTAGCCCTGGTCCTCGGCGACAATATATTTTATGGGGCCGGGCTGGGCAAACAATTGGAGAACAATACAAAACCCGATGGTGGGATTGTCTATGCCTACCATGTCAGCGACCCTGAGCGGTATGGAGTGGTGGAATTTGACAAACAGATGAAGGCGATCTCCATTGAAGAAAAGCCTCAAAAGCCCAAGAGCAATTACGCAGTGCCGGGCTTGTATTTTTATGACAACGAAGTCGTGGCCATTGCCAAAAACCTCCAGCCTTCTCCTCGTGGAGAATATGAGATCACCGATGTAAACAAGGAATACCTGCGCCAGGGAAAACTAAAAGTTTCCATCATGGACCGTGGGACTGCCTGGTTGGATACCGGCACTTTTGATTCTTTGATGCAAGCCTCCCAATTTGTACAAGTAATCGAACAAAGACAGGGGATAAAGATTGCCTGTATTGAGGAGATCGCCTATAGAAAGGGCTTTATCAACAAGGAACAGGTGGAAAAAATGGCGGTGCCCCTGATCAAAAGCGGTTATGGACAATACCTATTGAATATCATCCAATCCTAATTCAATTTAGCATAACGGAAAGGCAAAAAACAATTTATCACTGATGAAAAAAATCCTAGTTACCGGTGGTTGTGGCTATATCGGTTCCCATACGATCGTAGATCTGGTGGAAAATGGCTTTGAAGTAATTTGCGTCGACAACAATTCCAGGTCCAACCCTCGGATCATGGAAGGAGTGGAGAAGATTACCGGAAAAAAAATAAAAAATTATAAGGTCGATCTCTGCAATTTTGACGATACCTATGCTATTTTTCAAGAGAATGAAGATATTTCCGGGATCATCCATTTTGCAGCTTACAAGGCGGTAGGAGAATCGGTGGCGCAGCCTTTGATGTATTTTGAAAACAATTTGGTTTCGCTGATCAACCTGCTCAAATGCGTGCAGGAATTTGATATCCCCCATTTCGTTTTTTCTTCCTCCTGTACCGTGTATGGCAATCCCAATGAAATCCCGGTTACGGAAAAAACAGCCCCCAAACCGGCGGAATCCCCTTATGGCTATACCAAACAAATGGGTGAACAGATCATCAATGAATTTTCAAAGGCAGCGAACAGCAAATGCATCTTATTGCGCTATTTCAACCCAGTTGGCGCTCATCCCAGCATCTTGATCGGAGAGCTCCCCATTGGAAAACCAGCCAACCTGGTTCCTGCCATCACTCAGACCGCCATTGGAAAATTGAGCCAAATGGCGGTGTATGGCAATGACTACCCCACCCGTGACGGATCCTGCATTCGTGATTATATCCATGTCTGTGATATCGCGCACGCCCATACCCTGGGGCTGCAATACCTGATGAGCAAAAAAAACAACTTGAAATGTGAAGTGTTCAATTTGGGGTCTGGAAATGGGGTGACCGTGCTGGAGGCCATTAAAGCCTTTGAAAAAGTCAGTGGAATGGCCTTGAATTATGCCATTGGGCCCAGAAGACCGGGTGATGTAGTAGCGATTTATGCCAACAATGCCCTAGCCAAAGAACAATTGGGATGGGAACCCCATTTTACCTTGGAGGAAATGATGGCTACCGCATGGAAATGGGAGCAAAAATTAAAAGTGGACGAAAAATTTTATAATGGAAAGTTTTCGGAGCTGAATTGATCCTCCGCCCCAGCCTCCACCTGTCCAAGGGCCCAGCTGCAGGAGGGGCCTTGTCCTTTTCCCCCACTTCTTTGCCACTTAGCTTGAAACTTATACTTTTGCATCCACTAGTCAAATCAGTCATTTCAATCAATAGCACATGTTAAAAGATATTACCGTTACAGGAAAGAAAGATACCCGGAGCGGTTTTGGCGATGGGATTGTGGAAGTGGCCAGGACCCATCCCAATGTGGTGGCACTCACAGCTGATTTGGCTGGTTCCCTAAAATTGCAACAGTTTATCAAAGAATTTCCCGAACGCTTCTTTCAATGTGGGATCGGGGAAGCCAACATGATTGGGGTAGCTGCCGGTCTCAGCATCGGAGGAAAAATCCCTTATACCACCACTTTTGCCAACTTTTCTACGGGCCGGGTCTATGACCAGATCCGTCAATCCGTAGCCTATTCCGGGAAAAACGTCAAAATATGTGCTTCTCATGCGGGGCTGACTTTGGGAGAGGATGGGGCAACCCATCAGATCTTGGAGGATATTGGGCTCATGAAAATGCTTCCGGGAATGACCGTCATTGTTCCTTGTGATTATGCCCAGACCAAGGCAGCAACGATCGCCATTGCCGATTACCAAGGACCTGTCTACCTGCGATTTGGAAGGCCAGTTTGGCCCATTTTTACCGCTGGATTGCCCTTTGAGATTGGGAAGGCCCAGCAGTTCTCAGAAGGCAAGGATGTAAGCATTTTTGCCTGTGGGCATCTGGTCTGGAAGGCCATTGAAGCCGCAAAAATGCTAGAGGAAAAGGGGGTTTCTGTAGACCTGATCAACCTCCACACGATCAAACCAATTGATACTGCTGCGGTTATACAATCTATTCGAAAGACAAAATGTGCAGTAACGGCTGAAGAGCACAATATTATAGGAGGCTTGGGAGATGCGATTGCCCAGATCGCCGCAAAAAATTACCCTGTCCCCATAGAATATGTGGGAACACAGGATACTTTTGGAGAAAGCGGCACTCCGGATCAATTGCTGGAAAAATATGGCCTTACGACTGAGCACATCGTAGCTGCGGCCGAAAAAGCAATGGCGAAAAAATCTAATTAAGCTATTGGGCAAGACCGGGCACTTTTTCAACCACCCTCAAAGATAGGATGGCCAAGGATTTATGCGCCTACTGCATCATAATTAAGGTTTCCGCGCGTTTTAAACCTTTGTACCTTTTAATTATCTAATTTCAATCTTACTAAATGGCTAACCTTATGGCGGTGACCACAACCGATGCGGAACTTTTGATCCAGTTTCGCGAACCTGCTACCAAAGAAAAAGCATTTACTACCATTATCAAGAAATACCAGGAAAAGCTATACTGGCATGTCCGGCGCATGGTGGTGGAGCACGAGGATGCCAATGATGTGCTCCAGAATGTTTTCATCCGGGTTTGGAACGGGTTGATGAATTTTAGGGAAGATGCCCAGCTCTACACCTGGCTTTATCGGATCGCCACCAATGAATGCCTAACCTTCCTGGACCAGCAAAAAAGGAAAAGCTCGGTATCTCTCAGCGATGTGGAGAGCGGGCTGGAGAACAAAGTAAAGGCGGATTCAGGCTTTGATGCCAACAAACTTGAATGGAAACTGCAGCTGGCCATCCAACAATTACCTGAAAAACAAAGAGCTGTGTTTAGTTTGCGATATTACGACGAAATGCCATATGAGGAAATGAGCCGAGTATTGGAGACTTCAGAGGGGGCGCTCAAAGCCTCCTATCACCATGCGGTAAAAAAAATTGAGGATTATATTCTTAACCATTAAACTTTTATTAACAAAACTCATCTTAAATACGTGCGAACAAGAGTAGAAATATGGAATGAATTGACAGAAATCAGCCCAACTGTAGCAAAAATCAGCAGCGAGAATGTTTTCAAGGCCCCATCCGGGTATTTTGAGAATTTTGCCTCTACGGTTTTGAGCATGGCAAAAGCAGGATCTGTCAGAAGCGAAATGGAGGGTTTATCTCCCCTCCTTTGCAATATTTCTACTGTGGGTCCTTATGCAGCACCCTTGGGTTATTTTGAAAATTTTGCCAGCCTTTTAACCACCCGCATCAAAAATGGGGAACTGGAGGAAGGCCGTGCCATTGCCCCCATTTTGGGCAGTGATGAAAAGAAGAATGCCTATGCTGTACCGGATGGCTATTTTGAGGGCTTTGCTGAAAGAATGCTCCTCCTGGCCCAGGCCGATCAGGCGGGCTCTGTTTCGGAGGAACTGGAATTTTTATCACCGGTACTGAGCAAGCTCAATAAAGAAACTCCCTTTACAGTTCCTCAAGGGTATTTCCATGGGCTTTCTGAAAACGCAGTCAGTGGTGCCAAAGCGGTCGATTTTGTCAATACAGAGCTGGAGAACCTTTCACCCCTCATGGCGGAGCTGAAAACAAAACAGCCCTATGAAGTGCCGATAGGTTATTTTGAAGGATTCGCCCAGTCACTATTGCCTAAAATAAAAGAAAAACAGCCTGCAAGACTGATAGGGCTGCATACTTGGAAGAACATAACCCGCTACGCTGCCGCTGCAGCTGTTATTGCTGTGATTGCCACTTCCGCCTTTTGGTTCTTTAGGCCCAAACGGCCCATGGACTTGGCAACGATTGCTGGTAAACAATTGGTGGATAGCCTCCACAGCAGCAACGATGAAGAAATATTGGGCTATTTATTAAGCCACAATGTCCCGATCGTAGACAGCAGCAGCAATACAGTGGCCTCTATTGATTTGAATGACGAAGCAGCGGATGACATGCTTGCAGATGTCCCGGACAATGAGCTGCAGCAATACCTAGATGAACATTATGGCACGAAAGAATTGTCAACGAATTAAAATAAAATGAAAAAGCTTGGACTCTTAATTGGATTGGTTTGCTGGATAACCCTTTCTGCCCTGGCGCAGGATGCGGACAACAACCAGAAGCCCGACGGCAGCCGGCTGGAGGCCTATAAGATTGCATATATTACAAAAAGGCTGAATCTCTCTCCCGAAGAGGCCCAGCGCTTCTGGCCCGTCTATAATGAATATGCGAGTGAATTAAAAAACACGCGCAAAGAAGCTCTTCAAAACCATATCACTGATTTGGAATTGGATGAAAGGATATTAAATATTAGGAAAAAATACAGTGTAGAGTTTTCCAAAGCATTGACCCCGCAAAAAGCGGATCTTTTTTTCAGAAGCGAGAAGGAGTTTGGAGCCTTTGTAACAAAGGAATTGATACAGCGGCGCAACAATATGCGGGTCCAACAACAACAAAGGCGCCCTTTGTTAAGGCCATAATTAAGCCCCAATTTTTTACCCGTTTACCGATTAAATTGAATTTGGAATTTACTATGAACGATATTTGATCTAGGTGTTTTTCATAGGTTAGCAACGGCCGGCTCTTTCAAGAGCAGGCCTTTTTTTTATCAGGCATTCGTATACACGGGCGTTTGGATATCGTGGTAAAACAGAAATGACCAATGGGCCGCTTGGCCTTGTTCCCACCAGAGCCTGCGCAGCTCCATGCATTTTTTCCCATCCGCATCATACTTTGCAATGAACCTGCTTTTCATTTGTTGAAGCTGTGGGGCCACATCGCCCCCGTAAAAAACCGTTTCGCCTCCATCAATGATCCAGAAGACCTGGTGAAAAGGGCAGTGGGCACCTGTCAGTTCATATTTTATATAGCCATCGATGGAGCCGCTTCCTTCCAACAAAACCAGCCTGGAATTATTTTTTAAACAGCCCAGGTCTTCCGTTGCATAGGAGGGAAACCCTTTTTCAAAAGCAAATTCAAGTTCCTGTCGCTGGACATAATAAAGTGCATTGGGAAAAGAAATAGAAATCTCCCCGGCTGGGCCCCGTTGATGACAAAGGCCGCCGGCATGGTCCTTGTGCAGATGGCTCATCAATACTTTTGTGACTTTTGCAGGATCAATGCCTGCCGACAGGAGGTTGCGATGGATTTGGAGGCTTCCCTCTATCTCCATGCCCAATCCGGTGTCAATGACTATGATATCTTCTGAAGTGATCAGGGCAAAGGGTTGCACTTCCACCAAAAGGCTCCCCGTTTCCCGGTCCTGGAGCTGGTCATTTTTTTTATCAAAGGGGAGGAATTTTTTTGATTTCCCCACGGTGAAAGCCCCTTCAGTCAGTGGAATGATTTTCATATACAAATACAATTAAAAGCTCCCGGAAAAATCATGGAAAAGGGCCCTGGTTCCTGAAAGGGCCTACCGCAAAACCATTTGCCGATCAGCATCCAGCCGGATCAACACAAATAACATGATCGTAAACGTGAGCAGAGAAGTGCCACCATAGCTCATGAATGGCAGCGGAATGCCAACCACCGGAGCCAGCCCAATGGTCATGCAAACATTCACCGCGATATGGAAAAAATAAACAGAAGCAACTCCATAGGCATAGCAGCGGCTGAATACGCTTCGTTGTCGTTCCGCGATGGCAACAATCCGCAAAAGCAGCAGCAGATAAATGCCAAGGAATACAACGCTTCCCACAAAGCCAAAGCCCTCCCCCACCGTGCAAAAAATGAAATCGGTGCTCTGCTCCGGGACGAACTCATACCGGGTTTGTGTTCCCTTGAGCAGGCCCTTTCCAAAAATACTTCCGCTGCCGATCGCAATTTTGCTTTGCTTTACGTTGTAATTGTTATCATTGTTGTCCTTTTTTTTGCCCGCGTTTTTTTGTTCAATTTCCAAGGCGGCCTCCTCATTCTTCGGAACATAATCTTTTCCGATCGCATCATAAATGCGCTTTACCTGATAGGCTTTAAAGACATGGTCAAAAATAAACGGCACCACAAAACGCTGTACGCCTACGCATACAAACCAGATCCCCACGATGAGAAAGAGCATGCTCCTGTTGCGTTTGATCTGTCTGCGCACAATGTAAATGGCGATCACCGCAATCGCAGTCAAAATCAGGGCCAGTGTATTGGGTTCCAACAGGAGGGTAGCCACCACCAGCACCGCAAATGAAAACCCAATGATCAATACGGATGGTGAAAGCCCCTCCCTAAACATGACCAGAAAAAAGGAAAAATAAACCAAGGCCAGCCCGGTCTCATGCTGCAATATGGACAAAAGGGCGGGCACCAGCGCAATGGAAGCTGCGATCAATTGGGACCGGGGCCGGTAAAAATCCGTTTCTACTCTTGATAGGTATTTAGCCAAGGCCAGGTTTACAAAGATGGTGCAGAGTTCAGCCGGCTGCAATTGAAACAGGTTGCCAAATCGGATAATGGATTCTGTTCCCTTTACCCTGGAGTGAAAGGGAAATACGAGGAGCATGAGCAGGATGCCGACGGCATAGCCGATATTGGAAGTAGCGGTAAAGAATTTGCTATCGGTGAGCAAAATAAAGACCCCCACTACCCCACCCATGATAAAGAACAGCAATTCCCTGCTATAATCTGTTTTCAGGGACAAAAAGCTTTGCAGGACATTATCCGTGTCCCGATAGGTTGCCGCAAAAATGCAGGTGATGCCAATACAGCAAAGGATCGCCCAGATCCAGACCACGGACCAATCAACACCTTTTGTAATGGCTGGGTTACGCTGGCTCATGGTTGCAATGCAGAATCTGCTTTATTGGTTTTAATGATTTTTTTTGGCTTGATCATGGGGCTTTTCAAATTCATGGGCCCCAGGGTGCTTTTTCTAAAAGTATCAAGAAGGGCAGCCCTGGAAGAAGGCACTATGTATTTTAACAAGCCCGTGCTGTCATGGGTTTGAAGGGCCCTTCTGGCCGCCCTGGTCGAATCATCAATAAACTGGACGCGGACCAAGTATTTGGGCATCAGGTCTGCACTGGCAATGCGATCCACTTCCTTGAGGCGTTCGGTGCGCAGCGTATCGCGGAGGTATTTCTCCACCAATAGGGAACCAATGGGCGCAGCCCAAGTGGCTCCAAATCCCGCATTGGATATCACGACCGCAATGGCAATCTTTGGGTTCTCCCTGGGAGCAAAACATACAAATATGGAATGGTTCTTTAATTTCGTTTTGCGATGGTCGATGACCAGATAGTTTTCTGCAGTCCCCGTTTTGGCGCACATGTTGATCCCCGGGATCCGGGCAATCTGAGCCGTCCCAATTTCAGTCACATCCTGCATGCCGCTGGCCACTGTTTCAAAAGCTTCATCCGGGATATTTGTCAGCACCTCATGTTTTGCCTGGTATTTGTTCAACAAAGTATCATCCGTGTTTTGTCCGTCAATGCTTTTTACAAAATGGGGGACATAAAAAAATCCCTTATTGGCCACTATGCACATGGCATTGGCCATTTGGACCGGGGTCGCCAGCATTTTATCTTGGCCAATCCCCATGGTTACCATCGTGCAGGAATTCCAAGAATGGTTGTATTCCTTGTCATAAGCGAGGGTATCGGGGATATTCCCCCCATCTTCACTGGGAAGGTCCACGCCGATGCGATGTCCCAAACCAAATGCATTGACATATTCCTTCCATTTGGTCAGCCCGCTTCGGGCTCCATGAAGTTCTGGGTTGTCGACTGTTAACCGAAATGCATTGCAAAAAAAGGAGTTACAGGAATGCGCGATGGCCAGCCGCAGGTTGGCTGCGTGCCCGGCATCTTTGTGTTCACATTTGACGGGATGGTTACAGGCTAAATAAACACCCCGGCAATTGTATCCGCTGGATGCCGTGATGACGCCTTCATCAAGCCCGATCAAAGCTCCCAATGGCTTATACGTGGAGCCGGGCTGGTAGAGGCCCTTGATGGCCCTGTTGAGCAAGGGGGAGGATACATCCAGCTGCATGCTGCCATAATGCTTTTGCTTGTCCGGCCCTGTCAAAGAATTGGGATCGAAGCCAGGCCCCGAGGCCATCGCCAAAATGCCGCCGGTCTTGGGTTCAATGGCAACAATGGCTCCCACCTTGTTGCGCAGGAGTTTTTCGGCGAGTTGCTGAAGCTCTACATCAATATAGGTGCGCAGGTTTCTTCCGGCTATGGCTGGTGTATCGTATTGTTTATTTTCATAATGGCCTACCAGCCTGTTCTTATTGTCTTTGATCCAAAATTCGATGCCCCTCTGCCCCATCAGGTACTTCTCGTAATATTGTTCCAGCCCGGTCCGGCCGACATAATCTCCGAGCTGATAACCGCTGGATCTTTTCATGACAGAGGAATCTACCTCGCCAACATAGCCCATGATATGGGCCGCTGCATTAAAGGGGTAAACCCGCACTGGCCTTTCCTGCAAATTGAACCCGGAAAATTTCCAAATATTCTCCTCCAGCCTGGCATAGAGTTCTGGCTCCAGCAAGTCCTCAAAAATGGAGGGGCGGAAGGGGCCGTTCTTGAATTTGGCGTCAAGTATCCGGTCCCTGAACTCAGCCGTATCGATGCCCATGATCTGGCAGAAATAGGCCGTATCCATGTTTTTTACCTGGGAAGGAGTGACCATCAGGTCATAGAGGATGGCGTTGTTTAAGATAGCCTTGCCATGCCTGTCAAAAATGATCCCCCGGTTCGGATAAATTCGCTTGGGAAACAAGGCGTTTTGTTGTGCCAGGGCCTTGTAGCGGCTGGAAAAAATCTGGAGGTTGAATAACTGCGCGGCTATGATCAGAAACATAGCGCCAAAGATGAGGCGAATGATATTGCTGCGCGATTGATTGAATACGGGCATTTAAAGTGTACGATTTACTGGGCTCTCTGGTTGATTGAAGGGTAAAGATATAATAGCTGTACGGTGCTTCATAGCAAAAACTAAAAAAAGATTTAGCAGATTTGAAAAATCCATCGAGGCCGGCTAGGCCGTATTGGTCCTGAACTGCTCCTTTCTGAAAAACAGCAATTCGGTCAACAAGATCAACAAGAGGCTGACACCGGTTGTGGCAATGACTTTTCCGATAAAAAAGAAAAAAGAGCCGAAGCTGATCCATTCCAAAAAGACCAAAAAAGTATGGTGCAGCAGCGTGAGCACCAATACATAAGTGGCATAGGGAGCCCAGCCCATGCTGGTAATAGAAGGAGAAGCATAATTCTTGTCAGACCCTTCTTGTGAAATCAGCAGATTGACTATAAAGGGCCGGATATAGGCGATCAAAGTGCAGGCGGCCGCATGCAGCCCCGGCGTACTGGTGAAATAATCCAGGGTCAGCCCATAGAGAAAGCCAATGAACGTGAGCCAGAACCGGGGAAGGCTGAATGGGAGCCAGAGAATGAACAGAAAATACAAATAAGGCACCACAAAACGGTGCAAGGGCGGCACTTTGAATAGGATAAATACCTGTACAAACAGGAAAAGCACAAAACGGATGATATTTTTCAGCAATTCGCTCATTGCATTATTTTATGGGTGGAATCCTCTAGGTCCTTTTGTTCCCCGTATTGGGTATCCTCAATCACATACACGTATTCCACATTGAAAAAATTGGTCGCCGTCTTTATTTTGACGGTATAGAAATTACTGGTCTTATCCTCCACGATTTCATAAACGGTTCCCACCAGGATCCCAGGAGGGAATAAGGTAGAGATTTCGCTGGTGACGATGCTATCCCCCTTATTGATCTTTGCGCTTTTGGGGATGTCCCGAAGGGTAACAAAGCTGGGATTGACCCCATCCCATTCAATTTTTCCTCTTTCGCCACCATTTTTCAATTTGACGATGACGGTAAACTGTTTGTGCAGCATGCTCATCACCACGGCGTAATTTTGGCTGGTGCTGATCACCCTGCCCACGACGCCCTGAGAGCTGATCACCCCCATATTGGGCTTGATCTGTTGGGCTGCTCCGCGGTGAATGGTTAAAAAATTGGTTTGCAGCGACACAGAACTGTTGACCACCTTGGCCTCCCGATAAATAAATTTTTGGATCCTTTTGACAGAATCGATCATGACCGTGTCCCAAATCAGCTTGCTGCCCTGGCCCGGGCCTTCATAATTCTCCTTGAGCATTTGGTTCAAGCGCAGGTTTTCTTTGACCAGGGCCTCGTTGGTATTCTTTAATTGAAAATAGTATTCAATGCCGTTGTACTTCTCATTGATTTTCCCGGTGAGTTCCCCGGCAACGCCCATGAAGGCGGCTTGATGGAATTTGTTATAACGGAACAGAAAGCTAAGGGCAATGATCTGCAACACCAGGAAGAAGAGGAAATTGAAATACCTTCTGATGAAGAGAAAAACATTGCGCACATGTAAAGATTTATAAACAATAAAGGCTAAACGCTACAATCAAATGGATTTATAGGATTCAGCGTTTAGAATTCAGCATTAGAATGTATTTAACGCATCACAAACGGATACCTGTCATAGTTTTTCAAAGATATCCCGGTACCGCGCACCACGCTTTTTAAGGGATCATCCGCAATGTGAACGGGCAATTTGATCTTTTGGCTCAAGCGCTTGTCCAGACCCCGGAGCAAAGCACCACCACCTGTGAGGTAAAGCCCTCGGCGGTAAATATCCCCGGCCAGTTCAGGAGGGGTGGTCTCAAGCGCTTTTAAAATGGCTTCTTCAATCTTGAATATGCTTTTGTCCAGGGCTTCAGCAATTTCCTGGCAGCTCACCATGATTTGTTTGGGAATACCGGTGACCAGGTCACGCCCATTCACGGGAAAATCATCGGGCGGGTTCTCCAGGTCTTTCATGGCTGCCCCTACTTGTATTTTTATCTGTTCGGCTGTGCGCTCCCCAATCAACAGGCTATGGTAACGGCGCAAGGCCTCCATGATATCTGCGGTGAATTCATCTCCAGCAATCCGAATGGATTGGTCGCAAACGATGCCTGCCAAGGCGATTACCGTGATCCCGGTGGTCCCGCCCCCAATATCGATGATCATGTTTCCCACGGGCTCCTCCACATCAATGCCAATCCCGAGTGCTGCGGCCATGGGCTCATGGATCAGGTACACTTCTTTTGCCCCAGCCTGTTCAGCGCTGTCTCGTACGGCACGCTTTTCCACTTCCGTGATGCTCGAGGGAATGCAAATCATCATTCTCCAGCTGGGCGGAAACATCGGCTTTTTGGGATAAATCATTTTGATCATCTCCCGGATCATCAGTTCCGCAGCATTGAAGTCAGCAATTACTCCATCCTTCAAGGGCCTCACCGTCCGAATGCTTTCGTGTGTCTTTTCATGCATCATCAATGCCCGTTTGCCCACTGCCAACACTGTTTTTGGATTGTTCCGGTCGAGCGCCACAATGCTCGGTTCATTTACCACGATTTCGTCATTATGTATAATAAGGGTATTTGCGGTACCCAGATCCATTGCGATTTCTTGTGTGAGAAAGTTGAATAAGCCCATTTTGAGGAATGTCAGATTTTAAGTTCCAAAGTAATGCCTGCAAAATTGAAGTAAATAATCTGAATAAACAAAGAGAACATCTGATTTATCAACGATTCTGCAAGAAATCAAAAACAGCCAAAATGCTGTTAAAGCCAGCTTCCAAACGTTGAGCGGCATCAAATTATTGTACCCGATCTTTGCTCCCAAACCAGGCCATTCTCAGCCCATGGGTGCACAAAGCCGGGCCTTTCTGCCGCTAGAAAAATTATATTTGAATGATGCCACCGATAATTGTAATTTCCTTCTCTGACTAAACAGATCCCTTATGCGCCAAATCTATTTGTTTATCCTGATCTTTACAGCCTGCACCAGCATTTCCCATGCGCAGGACCTCAAAAAAATCCAGGAGGATTTTGTCAACCAGCTCAAGAATGGCCCCATCCCTTACGGCAACAATCCTGCTGCAGGCAAGTATTATGAATTCCGAGGCTTTAAGATGTATGCGGAAGTATATGGAGAGGGCCAGCCCCTGCTGATCATCCATGGCAATGGCGGTTCGATCAATAACTTCGTCTATCAGATCCCTTATTTTTCCAAAAAATACAAAGTGATCATCGCTGACAGCCGGGCGCAAGGAAATTCAAAGGACCAGGGCGATTCGCTTACCTATGAAATGATGGCGGATGACTATGCTGCTTTATTATCGGCCATGAAAATCGATTCCGCCTGTGTAATTGGTTGGAGCGATGGTGGGATCAATGGGCTGCTCCTGGCCATTCGGCATCCTGAAAAGGTTAGAAAACTGGCGGTCACCGGGGCCAACCTGACACCGGATACGAGTGCCGTCAATCCAGATGTGGAAGCCATGATCAGCCCTTCCTATTTTGTTTTAAAGAATAAAAAAGACAAAACGCCCTCAGAGAAATCAGAATGGAAACTGCTTCGGCTCCTGGTAGAAGAACCTCATATTTCGCTGGCTTCCCTGCACGGCATCCAAAACCCCACGCTGGTGATCGGCGGTGACCATGATATCCTCAAGCCCATCCATACTTTGCTCATCTTTCAAAATATCCCCAATGCCTATTTGTGGATATTGCCCAATTCAGGGCACAGCACCCCCATTGTGTATAAAGACGATTTTAATAAGCAGGTGGATGATTTTTTCTCAAACCCCTTTAGAAAGATAGAAAAAGGAGGGCGGTTTTTTTGAGGTTTTAGCCCTGGATAAAGCCAAGCCTGGCTTCCATCTCCCTGCTCAGCGGAGGCAATTTCTTTCTTTCTATCAGGAAACTGGACAATTGGGCAATTTCCTTGAAAATATAATGTTTGTCCAGAGCCGATTTAAGGTAATCCCTCCCGGAACTGCCCCCTGTGCCAATCCGGGTGCCAATGGTCCTTTGCACCATCTGCATATGGCGATAGCGCCAAGTGCTGAGTTCTGCGTCCAGCTCCAGGGCCTGGTTCAGGAGCTGAAAGGGGAGCTGGAGCATGGGATATCCTCGGTACAACATGATAAACAGAGCCGAACGGCATGCTCTTGCAGACAATGCCCGGGGTGGATCCTCGGGCCTGGGTTGGGGTTTCCGGATCAATACCTCTTCAAACATCCCAAAATGGTTGATTTCTGGAGAGGCCAGGCTGCGCTGGTAGCAAGCCTGGTATTCGGCCCAAAAGGGATGGAGATCAGTTGATTGCGCGGTGTGGCGAAAATGTTTCCAATTGAGGGGCTCTTCAAAAAATGGCATGCGCTCCAACCAGGAATTGATCAGCTCCAAGAGGGAGGGGCTGCTCTCCGCCTTCCTGATCCGCGCTATTTCTTCCGGATGCAATTGAGAAATATAGTATTCCTGGCCATGTCTCTGTGCATACTTTAGGCCCAGGCTTGCTTCAAGCACTTTGAACTGCCAGCTTTGAAATCCGGATGCGGGCCTCAACATGTCCCGAAAATCCAAAAAATCCATGGGTTCCATGGTTTCCATGACTTCTATCTGCTGTACGAGGAGTTTCAGGATGGTTACACACCTGGACAAGCGATGGACAATGGTCTGCAGTTCCGGGGAATTGTCATTCATCGCGGGCTTTTCCAAAATTTTATTCACGGAGCCCACTTCAAAGAGAAGCTGTTTAAACCAAAGCTCATAGGATTGATGGATGATGATGAAAAGCATTTCATCATGGGCAGGCTGGTTTAATTTTGCGCTTTCTAGGGACTGGGCCTGCAAGATCTGGTCCAATTGCAGGTATTGCCCATAATGCATTTCAGATGGCATTCTTTTTTTGGCAAAGTTATCATATTCGGCCATAAGCCTAGTCCTCCAAGCAGACATGGAGGTTCAAAGCAGCCTGGGCACCCATTTCAATTCTTTAGTGAAATCTTTATAGGGGAGCCGTCCCTGATTTCCTCTGTTGCTGATTTTACCAATGGATCACCAGGAGAAAGGGGGCCATAAATTTCCACTTCATCTTCTGAAGATCGGCCTGGTTTCACATTGATCCATTTTGCTTTATTGTCCACCATTTTGATTACAAATGGTTTCACCGTAGAATTGACGAGGGCTGTTTTGGGAACCACAAAACTGCTGTCGGAGGCAGGCAAGGGGAGCAACACTTCCGCCGCCATGCCAGGGAGCAGTTTCCTGTTTTCGTTGAAAACATCCATTTCCACTCTTTCTGACCGAAGCTGGTCTCCCACTGCCCCGGCAAGCCTCGCCACCCGGGCTTTGAAATTTTGATTCGGCAGCGCCTTCACCGTAAATTGAACCTCCCCCTTTTGTTTGACCAGATCCGTAAAAGCTTCCGGCACCGAAATAACCAGCCGCAATTTTTTTTGTTCCTGGAGCACAAATATGGGCAGGTCAGACCCTTTTCCAGCAGGCCCGACAAAGGCCCCCGGATTGACATTGCGCATGCTGATCACGCCCCCAAAAGGTGCATGGATTTCAAGATAGCTGCGTGTTTCGGCGATTTCCTTATAATTGGCCTTGGCAGATTCCAGGAGCGCCAGATCAGAATTTTGTTTGGCCATTGCCAGGTCCAGGTCATTTTGGGCAATGGTGCCCGGAGTCTGGCTGGTTTGGTAAAGCCGGTCGTAAGTGGCCTTGCTGGAAATATAAACGGCTTCTTGAGATTTCAGCCTGGATTCTGCTGCAGCCAACTGGGATGTGATTTCTGGAGCTTCTAATTCTGCCAAGAGCTGGCCAGCACTCACCTGGGAGCCGATGTCCACATACAGCTTTTTTACATAACTGTTCACTTTGGCATAAATATCCACCTGCTGAAATGCCGTCAATTCACCCGGAGTGGACAGGGAGGAAGTCAATTTCCCCTTTTTCAGTAAAAAAGCCTCATGGACCGGAGCCTCATTTTTCAGCTCTGGTTCTTCCTGCTTTTTATCACCTGCTCCTGAACAGGAGGCCAAAGCGCCTAAAAACAGGCAAAGCCCGCCAAGAACAAAAAAACTCCGATGCCCATGCCTATTATTTGATATTCTGTTCATACAATGAAGGGATATAGTGTTTGCTATTTTTATCTTCAGGGTCCAAAGAAACGGAATCGATGCTGGTTTTCTTTTGGACCCAGGTAAATACGAGTGGCAGCATGAAGAGTGCAGCAAAAGTGGAGGCGATCAGCCCGCCAATGACCGCTCTTCCCAAAGGAGCTGCCTGATCTCCCGCCTCCCCAAAACCAGAAGCCATGGGGATCATCCCCACTACCATGGCCACACTGGTCATCAGGATGGGCCGGATACGGATAGAGGCGGCATCGACCGCAGCCTTCAAGGCATTCCCCCCATTTTGGACGCGCAGGTGTTCCGCGTTGGTGACCAGCAGCACGGCATTCGATATGGAAACACCCACCGACATGATCATCCCCATATAGGATTGAAGATTCAGGGTGGAATGGGTAGCCAGCAGCATGAGTAGAGAGCCCACAAGCACCGCCGGGGCTGTGCACAAGACGACCAGGGAAACTTTAAAAGACTGAAAATTGGCAGCCAGCATCAGGAAGATCACTACTATAGCCACCATCAGCCCGGATTGCAAGCTGTCCAGTGTTTCGGTGAGCACCGGGCTTAGCCCCCTGGTTTCCACAAACAGCCCGCGCGGGAGTTTCCCTAATTTTTCAATGGCTTCATTTACATCATGGGTGGCTGTTCCCAGATCCTGTTTGTACAGATTTGCAGTTACGGAAAGGACGGGGGTTGCCCCTATATCATCGTTTTCCCCATAGAGTGTAGTAGGCGTGATACTGGCTACATCGCTGAGCACAGGGCGCGAGGCATTGGGCAGGATGGGCGTCTCCCCGATATCGTTGATCCCGGCCATTTTATTTTCAGGAACTTCTACCTGGACCAGATAGCTGAGCCCTTGTTTCAGATCGATCCAGTTATTTTTTTCCGTAAACCTGGAAGAGGAAGTGGTGGCCGTCAGAGAACGGGATATCTGATCGGGGCTTACGCCCAGCTGTCCCGCTTTTTCACGGTCGATATCGATATTGATGGCTGGATAGCGCGTGGACTGTCTAATTTCCACATCCCGCAGATAGGGAATGCGTTTTAAAACATCCACTACTTTATGGGCATACTCCTCATTCTGGGGTTTGTTTTTACTCAATATTTTTATTTCAATCGGCGTAGGGGAGCCCTGGCTCAGGATCTTATCGGTCAGTTCAATCGGTTCAAAGGAAACGCGCACGTCCGGCAAAACCGCTTTCATCCTTTCCCGAAAATGGTCTTTGAGCTCATCCATATTGGTTTGGTATCCTTCCTTGAGCCCCACCTGGAGCAGTGCTTCCTGAGACCCAGGCATAAACAGGTAGATGGGATTGGTAGAAAATTGGGAACCATGCATTCCCACCATGGCAGAGGTGATCTCCACATTGTTCTTTCCCACTAGGCTGTCGATTTGCTCAATCGCTTTTAAAGTCACCAGTTCCGTATGTTCAATCCGGGTTCCCTCAGGAGCACCCAATCTCACCTGAAATTGCCCCGCATTGGATTTGGGCAAAACATCCCGGCCAATATGCTCGAGCAGAAAATAAGCCAGGGCCAGGGATCCTATGACATAGGCCAGCACAATCGGGGCCCGGTAAGGCATGATCCTGTTGAGAAATCTCATAAAGCGGGCCCGGACCCTTTCAAAGCCTTTAAGCTGGGAGGCTTCAGCCCCCCCCGTTTTTTCCACCAGCAGCTCATGCTGCACATACATGTCTTTTTCGGAATTGGCAGCGATCCCAGATTCTCTGAAAATCTCCTCATCCGTTGCTCTCCCATTTTTATTTTTCAGCTTTCCATGTTCTTCCTTCATCAGCCAGTTAGAAAGGACGGGGACCAGGGTTTGGGCCATCACATAGGAAGTGATCATCGCAAATCCAATGGCCAAGGCAAGCGGAAAGAAAAGAGCCCCCGGTATCCCGCTCATGCTAAAGGCCGGGGCAAAAACGGCCAGGATACAAAAAAGGATCAGCAATTTGGAAAAAGCGATTTCTTTACAGGCATCCCAGACTGCAAGCGATTTTGGCTTGCCCATGTCCATGTGCTGATGGATGTTTTCAATGGTCACCGTAGATTCATCCACCAAGATGCCAATGGCGAGCGCCAGCCCGCTCAAGGTCATGATGTTGATGGTCTGGTGGAAAAGAGAAAGAAACAATATGGCCGAAATGATGCAGGTAGGAATGGTCAGGATCACGATCAAGGCGCCCCGCGCATCCCCTAGAAAAAGCAGCACCATGAGACCGGTGAGGATGGCCCCGATCGCCCCCTCGCTCAATAGGCTTTTGACGGCATTGATTACATAGACCGACTGGTCAAAATTGTAGGAAAGCTTGACATCCTCCGGAAGCAGGCTTTGAAACCGGGGCAGGGCGGCCTTCAGGTTCTTTACCACTTCCCAGGTGGAGGCAGTAGCAGACTTGGTAATGGGAAGGTACACCGAACGTTTTCCATTCACTAGTACATAGCCCGCGGTGATGTCCGCCCCATCTTCCACCGTGGCTACATCCTTGAGGTAGAGGCTCTGGACCCCTCCTGTAAAAAGCGGAATATTTTCAAAATCCTTGACCGATTTGATCGTGATATTTGCCGGGGTCAGATAATTCAGGTTGCCAATCCGCACATTCCCTGCAGGGGTCGATTGGTTGTTGGCTCTCAGGGCGGACACCAATTGATCTACCGTCAAATGATGGGCGCGCAGCAGTTCGGGGTCTGCCTTGATGACAATGGTCCTCGCATTTCCGCCAAAGGGAGCAGAGGATACCAGCCCAGGTACAGCGGTAAAACCGGACCGGATATAAATATTTGCCATGTCCTGCAGCTCATTGTTGGAACGGGTCGGGCTGCTCAGTACCAATTGGCCAACGGGCAAGGTGGAGGCATCAAAACGGATGATAAAGGGGGGCTGGGAACCGGGCGGAAAGGATGCTTGGGCCCGGTTGGAATAGGAAGTGACCTCCGCAGCTGCTTGGGCCATATTGGTGCCTTCATAAAAAGTAATCTTTATCAGCGTCAGCCCTTGTATGTTTTGGGTCTCGATGCTTTTGACCCCAGACACAAACAAAAGCAGGTTTACATAACTTTTTCCAAAATAAGATTCCATCTGGTCAGGCGTAAAACCCCCGTAAGGATGTGACAGATAAATCACCGGCAAATTCATATCCGGGAAAATGTCAATCTTAATGGTGGTCACCGCCTTGATGCCAAAGAAAAACAATCCCGCCACGAGAACGAGTATCGTAATTGGTTTTCGTAATGCCGCCCTGATTAGATTCATTGGCTTTTGTTTGATAAAAGGTTTCCAGTATCGGTTTGCAATCTCATCGCCCTGGTTTGGCTTTTGCCAAGCCAGGCTATTTTACCTGGTTCATGAAAAGGCCCAGGTCGCCGCTGGCTGCTGTCTTCAGCAGCAATGCCTGCCATAAGTTGATATAAGCCACGCTCCTGTCGGTTTCTGCCCGGTTCAGGTTGTACAAGGCCTGCTGCAAGTCGACAATATTTGCCAACCCGTTTTTATACAATACGCTCTTTTGTAAGTAGGCATCCAAGGCAGCCTTGTATTCAAAGGGAACCTCCTGGATGCTTTTGATGCTATTGGCAATGTTCTGGTCGCTGAGCAATAGTTGATCCCTCAGTTGGGTGCTAACGAGGTCATAATCGTTTTGATAAGCTGCGGAAATAAATTCTTGTGCCCTTACCTGTTGTTTGATCTTGGTTGGGCTCAGGAGGTTCCAGGCAATGCCCAGCCCCAGCACATAATTGTACCGGGATGGATTGATCCCATCCAGGTAATTTTTTGAATAGCTCCCATCCACCAGGGGAGAATAATTATAATCAAAGCCGGAGCCCTTGCCCTGGAAGGTCCCAAATAAATTTAGGCCGGGAAGCATGCTTTTTTGTAAATATTTTTCCGTGCTCCTGCTCAGATCTATCCTGCTTTTAAAAAATGCCACCTGGGGATTATTGGCCAAGTCAAAGGAGGTTTGAAAACTGCTGGGGGAGACTGAAAAATAACTGGTATCCAGGTCTAAAACAGCGGGCAATACATTGATCAGCTGGCACAATTGGTTGCTTTGCACCTGTTCGGTATTGATGGCCTGAATCAAGGAAAGCCTGGCAGCGGAAAGATCTGCATTGGCAATGGAAGAATCTACTCCCGCATTCAGCCCATTTTTTACCCTGGCTACTACGGTTTGCTGGACAAAGCTGGCTCTTTCCAGGTTGGATTGGGCATTTTCTTTCAGCCTTTGAGCGATCAGCAGGTTCAGATAGGCTCCGCTGATTTTTATGCTCTGAACAAATTTTTCCTGGTCCAGATTGGCAGAATCCAGCATCCATTGTTTGCCCGCAAGATCGATTTTTGATTTTAGCCTCCCAAAGGACACAAACTCCCAATTGGTAGTAAAGAGGTAGATCGATCCAAATGCTGCATTCCAGGTCTGTGTGGGATAATTGGGGCCCGAGGAGGAAAGACCGGATCCCCCTGCAAAAAGCCCAGCCACACTGTATTGGCCGTTGATCGTGCCATAAGCTTGCTGGATGGAGGCAGTCACGTCCGGCAGGTATTGATTGCGCACATTTTGCAACAAGGCCGCCGAAGCATTGGCATAATTCCGTTTGGAAAGAATGCTTGGGTAGTTGATCAATCCAGTCCGGATGGCATCTGATAAATTCAATGTCTTTTGCTGTGCATGTATTTTTGGAGCTGCCAGCATAAATCCCGCAGCTATCAGCATTGCATACCCGATCTTTTTATTCATCATGTTGGACATCAGTAGTTCTCTTTATGAGATGCGAACCGGCGGAGTGCCCCCACTTGAAAATCCTAGAACAGGGCTTTCACGGCCTTCAGGGCCTGCTTCATGGGAGCAATCGATCTATATACTTGACTTTGCATGGTAGCCCCGTCAAATAATAGAAAAATCGTTTGTGCCAGATCACTTGCATGACCGGGCTTTATTCCGCTGAGGTTGTTCACTTGGGTTTTAAAGAATTGTCTTTGTTTTTCCTTATTGATAATGACCTGGTGATTGATCTTCTCCGTCCGCTGAGGCATTTCAGCAATGATGCGGATATAGCTGCACCCGCCAAAATTGGTTTCCAGCAAAAACTGGGAGCGGCATTCAAAACATTGCAGGATGCGCTCCCCTGGATCCTCTACGCCCTTTAAAAATTGGGAAAGCCGAGCTGACCAGTTTTGGTATCTTTTCTGCAAATAGGCCACACAGAGATCCTCCTTAGAAGGAAAATGGTAATAGAGGCTTGCTTTGGCAACCCCCGCTTCTTCAATAATCTGGTTGATGCCTGTCAGGTTGTAGCCTTGTTCATAAAACAAGCGGTCCGCCGTTTCCAAAATTTGTCCTCGCACCGAAAGATCCGCTGTTACCATGGGGTAAAAATAATACAGGTAGACAAGTTTGTCTGAGTTTTAGGACAAATAAAACAAAAACAGTATGAATGGCAAATTATTTCTGGGCCTTCCAAAAGTTACAGGTAAATTTCATGGGGATCCACTTTGGGACTTGGGCAATTGGCAGCCCTTTCTGTTCACAGGAACTCAAATCCGATATCCCTTCGATAGTAAATACCTTCAAAATCAACCCCCTCCAATACATCCCTGGATTTTTCAACAGCTTCAAAAACGGTGTCCGCAAAGGAGGTCACGCAGAGCACCCGGCCTCCGTTGGTCAGGACCTGGTCCCCTTCCGCCCTGGTCCCAGCATGAAAAATCAGGCTGTCGTTCTCTTTCTCCCTGTCCAACCCTAGGATGGGGAATCCCTTCTGAAAGGCGCCCGGGTATCCTCCGCTGACAGCCACAATGGTGATGCAGGTGCGTTCATTGATCCGGATGGCTACCTTATCCAGTTCTCCTTTGCAAGTACTGACAAATAAATCCACCAGGTCATTTTCCAGCCTGGGCAGGATGACTTCTGTTTCTGGATCGCCAAGCCGGCAATTGTACTCAATCACATAAGGTTCCTCCTGCACGCTGATGATTCCAATAAAAACAAAACCCTGATAATCGATCTGCTCTTCCCGTATGCCCCTGATGGTGGGCTCTACAATGCGTTTTACCACTTTATCCATAAAAGCCTGGGTCGCAAAGGGAACGGGGCTGACCGCGCCCATCCCGCCCGTATTCAGGCCCTTGTCCCCTTCTCCGATCCGCTTGTAATCTTTTGCATCGGGCAACAGCACATAATTCCTTCCATCGGTCAAAACAAAAACGCTCATTTCGATGCCCTCCAAAAAGGCTTCCACTACTACTTTTTTGCTCGCCTCCCCAAACTTGGATTGCTGGATCATCAGCTCAAATTCAGCGATCGCTTCAACGGGGTTATTGCAGATCACCACGCCTTTTCCTGCCGCCAGGCCATCGGCTTTTAACACGATGGGCAATGAATGCTCTTGCAGGTATTTCACCCCCTCCTCGTAGTTCTCACTGGTAAATTCTCGATAGGGTGCTGTGGGAATTCCGTGCTTGGCCATAAAAGCCTTGGCAAAGGCCTTACTGCCTTCGAGCTGAGCCCCCTTTTGGGAAGGCCCTATAAAAAGTATTTTCTCCAGAGATTTTTTTGATTTGAAAAAATTATACAATCCTTTGACCAGCGGCTCTTCCGGGCCGACTACCACCATATCGATTTTTTTGTCTTCGCAAAATTTCCCAATGGAAACAAAATCATTGAGGTCCAAATGTACATTTAGGCCACATTGAGAGGTGCCCGCATTTCCAGGTGCGATATAAATGGGGTGGGCCGCCTTGTTTTGTGATAGTTTCCAGGCAAGCGCATGTTCCCGTCCCCCAGAGCCAAGCAATAGTATATTCATGTTTCAGTTTCGAGCTCGAAATTCCACATTCATCCCGACAATCAAAAAAGAATTTATTTAAATGGCAACATAAATTTTTTTCCAGTTTTTCATCTTGAATTATTCTGTACTTTAGGTTTTTGTTACCCAACCCAACTCACCATCACCCAAATCGAAGGATTTTATGAGCGAAGCGCTTACTAAAAAAAGCCACCCCAAAGGCTTGTACATTTTGTTCGCCACAGAAATGTGGGAACGCTTCAACTTTTATGGGATGCGGTCCATCTTGATCTATTTCATGACCCAGGCCTTGTTGTTCAACCATCCTTTTGCTTCCAATCTATACGGGAGCTATTTAAGCCTGGTCTATCTTACTCCCCTATTGGGTGGCTATATTGCTGACCGCTACTGGGGAAACAGCAGGTCCATCATCGTGGGCGGGGTTACCATGGCCATTGGCGAATTGACCCTTTTTTTTTGTAGCACTTTTTATCATTCCATGCCTGAGCTGGCCTCCTTCCTGCTGTTTGCGGGCCTGGGGCTGATGATCACGGGAAACGGATTTTTCAAGCCCAATATTTCCTCTCTTGTGGGCCAATTGTACCCCACTTACGACCATCGCAAAGATGCAGCCTACACGATTTTTTACATGGGGATCAATGTGGGGGGCGCTTTGGGGCCCTTGGTCTGCGGCTTTCTAGCCCAAAGAAGAGGGGATCCGGCTGATTTCAGATGGGCATTTTTGGCTGGGGGGATCGGCATGTGCATCAGCGTGATCGTACAAAAATTATTCCAGCACAAATATGTGGTCTCTCCCGATCAAAAACAGTTGGGCCAATTGCCGGTGGACAGCCCAAAGTCCTTTAGCTCACCCGTCCGGATTGTCATTGGGCTGCTGCTGCTGGCCCTGGTGATGATTGGGCTGTTTTATCTGGATTCCAAATTCAATTACCTTTTTTATTTGCTGACCGCCTGTATCGTGATCATCCCTGCGATCATATTCGTTGACAAATCACTCACGGCCGCCGAGAAGAAAAAGGTGGCCGTGATCTTTGTGGTCTGCTTTTTCGTCATTTTCTTCTGGGGAGCATTTGAACAAGCAGGGGCATCCCTGTCCTTTTTTGCCGATGAACAGACCGATCGGCAGATCGGGCTGCACATTCCCGTCTGGGGGATCGGCTTATTGTCTGCAGGGCTTTTATACTATGTATTCACTTTATTCAAAAAAGCCGCCAGGAATTTGGCCTCCGATTTTGACAAACATCTTCGGATAACCGTTTTTGGGCTGTTGTCCCTGCTGGCTGCCGGGTTGTTGATAGGCAATTTTTTTCTTTTTACTTCCGGCCAGCGGCAGATCATCTTGGATGAGATCCCAGCCAGTTGGTTTCAATCGCTCAATTCCGCCTTTGTCGTGCTCTTCGCTCCCTTTTTTGCGTGGTTCTGGCTGGCCATTGGCAAAAAGGAACCTTCCTCTCCCACCAAAATGGCTTTGGGGCTCCTGCTCCTGGCCTTGGGGTATCTCTGGATCGCACACGGAGTAGACAATATCAAACCCGGATTGAAAGTGAGCATGATCTGGCTGACAGGCATGTATGCCCTCCATACTTCAGGAGAGCTTTGCCTATCTCCCATTGGCATGTCCCTGGTCAATAAACTGTCTCCGGTAAAATTCCTCTCATTGCTCATGGCAATCTGGTTTACCGCCAACGCATTTGGGAACAAAGTGGCAGGGGTGCTGAGCAGCATGTACCCTCCTGGGATCGCCGAAATCAAAAAAGCAAAGGAAGCGGGCATTGACCTGGCCAATATTTTATACAATAAGGCCATTCCCAGTTCTTTGGAAATAGAAAAACTAAACAAGCTGGAGATTCCCTATGTGTACAAATCATTTCTGGGCTATCACATCAATAACCTCTATGACTTTTTTATGCTTTTTGTATTTATGGCTGGGGTTGCTTCGGTGATTCTGTTCCTGGTCACCAAGAAGCTGCAAAGAATGATGGCTGCCGAATAATATTAGAGGTGCCATAAAGAGCTTTCCTCTCCTAGTAAGGGCCCTCCTATTTATTTTATAGGGTGGTCCACCTATTTGTTTGCCCTTTTCTCATACTTTGGTATTTCCCAGTCCATGGGCCCTGGCAGCGGTAAGGGGAAAGAAAATTCCTATTGAAGGGGGGGAATCCCAAAGATTTAGCGGGCTATGAATTATAAGGGTTCCCTTGGAGCGAGCAATTTCCAGGAAGGCTCATCCCCCCAGGCAGTATGGAGTGCCAGGTGATTAATTTAATTTTTATTTTATCGGTTGCGCAGGCTTTCCTTGACCCTCCCTGCAGCCACAAATTTAGTTTTCCAATAAGGATCATCCAGGTTTGCAATGATAACGCCCTTGGAGGAGGAGGCATTGACAAACTTTCGGTTACCCAAATAAAGGCCCACATGGGAAACTACCTTGTCTTCCATTGTCCTAAAAAATACCAGGTCGCCTTCCGACAAATACCTTTTGGAATCAAACAGGTCAACCCATTGGTCAAAGAATTGGGTGATGGAAGTCCTGGGAATGCTGATATTGTAAACCTCCTTGAGCAAGAGCTGCATAAAGGCAGAACAATCAATGCCCTCCTTATTGGTACCCCCCCATTTATAAGGCGTATACAGCCAATTGTCTATAAAATGGTAAAGCCGGAGGTTTTGGATTTCCTCAGGCTGCACATTTAAGAATGGGGCATATTTTTCTTGTAAAGGGTCCAATCTAGGTTTGCTGTGCCTGTTATCCGATCCTGTCTTGGCTACGGGTTCAGATTCTTGTCGGGAAGGAGATCCGCCAATGACGCCACTAGAGGGAGAAGCCGCTGTCTTGTGGGAACTGCTGCAGGATAGAGCCCCCAAAAGGAGGGCCATTAAAACAATGGATCTGAATCTTTTCATAAAGCCTACAATCAATTGATGGAAAGGGCTGCACCAAAATATTCCTGTTCTAGGGGGCTAAACGCCATCGGTTTGGATAAATATAGAAATTTGCAAAAAAAAGTATTTCTACTGCTTATTATTTAATCGATAATATTTAACTTAACCGCTTAATTTATCCAGGCTAGAAAAACCTCTGGCTGTTTCATTCTCCCTTTAAGCCTGTGTTAAGGTACAAATTATTATTGATCAGCTAAAAATTTATGACCACTAGACTGACTTCTTTTTTTAGGATCGATGACCGGGTCTTTTTTGCCATGGGCGGGCTTTGCCTTTTTTCAATGATCGTATTTGCATTTAGGTATGCAGCCCATCATGAGTGCCTTCCCATAAAGATACAGGTGCTAGCCGATTCGCTCACAGCCAACCATAATATTGATTTTAAAGCAGATGCAGCCCCTTCCAAAAGCTATAGCTGGGATTTTGGAGACAGCAGCAAGCAACAGGAAGACAATGCCTCCACCCATCACACTTATAAGAAAGCGGGCCATTATTTGGTAAGTCTGACAATTGATGGTGAATGTTCAGAGTTTACCGATGTGGCCATTGGGGAGGAAATAATGGTGGCCAGCGTCCAGCTTCCCATAATCAGTGGCCATGATACGGCCTATATCAATGAGGCTGTCAGTTATCGGGACCTTTCGAGCAATTCAAAGAATTGGAACTGGAATTTTGGTGAATCTTCAGGAACAGATGCCAGCGGCAACCCAGCGGTCTATACGTATCTGACAACCGGTCCCAAAACCATCAAATTAGAAGTCAATAATCGTTCTGACCTGGTCACCCAAAAACAAATCATTGTCGTTGACAGAAAGGCCCTGACAGCGAAACCGACAACCAAACCCAAGGACCTTGGAACAGGCAGCCCAAAAGTCGTGATTGTACATACCGGGCCTTCTGAGCCTCAGTTGACCACCACCCCAAGCGAACAGCCAATTCAAAAAAGGGAGGAGGAAGCACCCAAACCCAAAGCTAAAGTACCAGATATTTCAAAAGAGCTTTTTGAAAGCATGCTTTGGGAAGTAGCTGCTGGCACAAAAAGGGCTGATGATTTTTCAAAATACCTCTGCAGCAATTCCATGGAAGTTTCCTATAATGACAAAATCACCACTTTTTCCAATATGTGCGATGATCTTAAAAGTGTAGGAAAGAAAAAGATCAAAAGCTTTAGTTCCTTGATAATCCAAAAAGACCCAGAGACCAACTGTATCCGAACCATCACTGTGGCGATTAAAAAGAAGAGTTTTTTAGGTTTGTAACCATTTAATACATTCAGATTATGGCTGACCTCACCCAGGATATCGCTTTGACTGAACAAGGAAAAAGAAGCATAAAAATTGCCCAAGCAATTGCAAAAGAAAACATGAACCCCGTCTTTGGGCCTGCCCACTTATTGAAAGCCCTCTTGCACAAGGATATTGGCCTTCTGCCCATTTTAAAAAGCATGGATCAGGATGTCTTTTACCTGGAAGAGTGGGCTGAGGTGCGGATTGAATCACTTCCCAAATCCACTTCCATTACCGAAGGGATTAGCGGGGATGCTATAATTGAGGAGGTCATGAACGAAGCTGATAATGTCCGCCTAAAACTAGCAAAAGACAGTATTGAGCCCTTGCATTTGTTGGCAGCAATCAGTACACCAGGCGTTGGTTTCACTTATGAACAACTCAAGACCTTTCCGCTGAAAAGAGATGAACTTATCCAAAATATCGCAGATTCTGAGGAGATCCAGTCTGCCATCGGTAAATCAGGATCCTCCTCGAAGGGTCAGCATGACAAGAATAGCCAACACGCCTTGCTGAAATATTGCATAGACAAATCTCTTTTGGCCAAGGAAGGAAGGATCGATTTAATTGTTGGCAGGGACAAGGAAGTCAGGATGATGGCAGAAATCCTTTGCCGTCGCTCCAAACCCAATGTGCTGATCATTGGGGACCCTGGTGTGGGCAAAACTGCTTTGGTGGATGGCTTTGCCTTGGCCATCCTTCAACAAAAAGTTCCTCAGCACCTCTATAATGCCCGGATTTTTGAACTGGATACCGGGAGCCTGGTGGCCGGAGCCTCTTATAAAGGAGAAGTGGAAGAACGCTTAAAAAGCATCATTGCTGAAATCAAGCTTTTTGATAAAGCGATCTTATTTATTGACGAGATACATAATCTTATTGATAAACAAGGAGCTGCAGCAGGCACCGTAAACCTGTTAAAACCCGAATTGGCCCGGGGAGAACTTACCCTCATAGGCGCCACCACTAGGGATGAATACAGAAAGTATATTGAGCCTGATGAGGCATTCAATCGCCGCTTTGAGCTTTTGAGCGTGGATGAGCCAGATGAAACCATTTGTTACCAGATGATCAAAGCGATTATCCCTCGTTACGAAAAACACCATTCTATACTCGTGCCAGAGGATACAATCAAAGAATCTATCCGCCTTGCCAAAAGGTACATCAAAGACAGGCGCCTGCCAGATGCCGCAATTGATTTAGCCGATCGTTCGATGGCTGCACTCCGCATGATCAATGACACTGCCACCCGGGACCTTGAGGTATTAAAATCCCAATATGGCGCAATGTGTGAGGAAAGCCAAACAAATGGCGCCCATTCCCTCGAAGAATGGCAGTGGATGTACCTCCAAATGAAAAACAAATTAAGCCCCATCCTCTGGAGCTACTATCAATCAGAGGAGGATCCGCTTTCCATGGCCAAGGCAAGCGAAGTCAAGGGATATATCGGAAAATCATTGGAGGCTTTGCTTGCAGCGGCATTGAATAAACATACTACATTAGAGAAATCAGATGTGGCTGCCATCGTTTCCTATAAAACTGGCATCCCCATAGGGAAAGTACAGACACAGGAAAAAGAGCGTTTGCTAAAAATGGAATCCGTACTTAGTGAAAGGGTGGTGGGCCAGGACCATGGGATCAAGACCATTTCTGAAGCGATCTTAGAGTCCCGCTCGGGGCTGAGCAAACCAGGCCAACCCATTGGATCCTTTTTCTTTCTCGGTCCTACCGGCACCGGCAAAACCGAGCTTACCAAGGCCCTTGCCTCTTTTTTATTTCAGGATGAATCTTTTATGATCCGCTTTGATATGTCTGAATTCAAGGAGGAACATTCTGCTGCTCTTCTTTATGGGGCATCCCCTGGTTATGTGGGGTATGAAGAAGGCGGGCTATTGGTCAATAAGATCCGTCAGAAACCCTACTCCGTTGTACTGTTTGATGAAATCGAAAAAGCCCATACTTCAGTTTTTGACATCTTTTTGCAGATCATGGATGAAGGGAAGCTGCACGATAAACTGGGGAAAGAAGGTGACTTTTCCAACGCAGTGATCATTTTCACTTCCAATATTGGGAGCCAATTTATTGTCGATTCTTTTAACAAGGGTGAAGTACCCGCGTCCAATAAACTAATTGAGATCATGTCTGCCCATTTCCGTCCTGAATTCTTGGGACGATTGACCGAGATCATTCCCTTTGCCCCTATGACTGAAAAAATGGTCCAGAATATTTTCCGAATACAGTTGAAGTCCCTGTATGCTGCCCTGGAAAAGCAAGGCATTCGGCTGAACATTACCGAAGAAGCCCTTACACAGCTGGCCATGATGGGATTCACTCCAAAATATGGGGCAAGGCCTCTGAGCGGAGTAATCCGATCTCAGCTGAGGCGGCCACTGGCCAGAAAAATTATCGCCGGAGAGCTAATGCCAGGCAATTCGATCAATTTGTCTGTGGATGGTTCCAATGGATTGGTATGGTCCATTGAAAAATAGGAGAAGGGCCCCTCAAATGAGGGATGCTGAGAAAATTTATGGTTTCAAAAAAAACACATACATTTAATAAACTTATTGCTAATAAGGAAAAACCCGAAAGCGGGCCAGCATAAACAAATTAATAACCATAAAATCAAACCTGTTATATGGCTGTAGAAAAATATAGCATTGGCGGAACAGTTACTGAAACAGATGCCTCAGAAGCCTTTGCAGACATTCCGCAAAACCGGACCCTGCTGGCTGAAAAACTGACAGTTGATGCACCGGTAAAACCAGTAATCGTGGAGGGGCTCTCCACAATTGAGGATGTGTTTGCCCATTTTAAGCCAACGATCGAAATGGATTTTGAAACGGAAGAAGGTGGTAGCAAAAAAGAGTCATTGAGCTTTAAAAATTTGGGTGATTTTGGAGTAAAGGGCATTACTGCCCAAAGCAGTTTTCTAGAAGACCAGACATTGAAAAAAGAACAGTACCAAAAAATTATCAAACAAGTAAAGACCAATAAACAGCTAAAGCTGGCGCTGAGCAATCCTGATACCAAAAACAGCCTGCTCAATGCACTGCATGCTTTGATTAAGGAGCTTGAAAACTCCAGATAAGCAGGAAGATCCCAAAAATCATCTAACAAAAATTAAGACATACAGATATGCCTCAAGAACAATTGAAACCGGCCGAGCTGCAGACCAAAGTTCAGGAAGCTGTTAAAAGTATAGAAAAGCCATCCGAATTCTTGGAAGAAAATTTAAAGAAACTTGAAAAATTTGGGGGCTTTGAATTGCTCGAATCTGCCATTGACAATATTCAAAATATCAACCCTGAGCGAAAGGCCAGGAAAAAAATATTCCTGGAAGAGTCCTCTAAAAAATCAGAGCGCGAATCGCTGAAAAAAGCCCTGCAATGGTGGAGTGAAATCCTCAGTAGTGCAGAGGATTTGGGAGATATGGTCCAGCACTGCCAGGAAAGGTCAGAACAGGCCGATAAAGTTTTGAAAAAGAATTTAAAAAATGCCATTGAAGGGACCAAGGAACTGGAGCGTTCTTACCGCTCCGTTGCCTTGTTCTATAAGAATACGGAGAGCACCAAGGTTAAAAATGTTTCTTTGATGAACGTCGATCCCGATCAGTTGAAAGACCTCGACAACACCCGTTTTATTGATGCCATCCAGGCTGAATTGGTTGAAAATTATGACCGGCTGGATCTGCGCAACAATTATGGATTGCTGGTCTTGCCTGGATACCTGGGCTCTAATAAAGTAGTGGAGAAATGGTCTAAGATCGCCTACGAAAATAAAGTCATGCTCGTTACCGATTTTGAAGACCTGGAAGCTCCAGATGACGTCATGGAATTATTTGAAGCAGCCAATCTCACTGGGGGGGATACCTACCGCTCCAATGTGATCATGTCCTGTAATTGGCTGGTGGGCCGGGGGAAATTCAATGAAGTGGGCGAAGAAGAAGACCTATTCGTACCACCAGCCGGCGCGCTGGGCGGTAAAATATACAATACCCTGATGAGCCAGGTCACTGCCGGTAAAAAGCACGGTGGGATGAATGAAGTGGATGGGGTCCGTTTTGATTTAAAGAAAAGTGAAATTGCCAGTCTTGAAAAACTAGGGCTGGTACCCATGGTAAAAGAATACGGAAAAGTGATGGCATTTTCCGCCAAAACTTTGTTTAACGGCGATAATCTGGGGCTGCAAACCTATTCGGTGGTGAGGGTCTTTGATTATGTAGCCAAAGTGATGATGGATTTTCTTAACCGACGTGCTTTTGAAAACTTCAATGCTAATACTCGCAAAGACCTCAATAACCAGATAGTCAAATTCTTGGACAGCATCACAGGGCCCAATAAATTAATCGAGAATTTTACAATAAGAAGGTTTGAGCAGGACCCTGTTCAAAAAGATAAAATTTACCTGGATATTCATTTGAAGCCCTATTTCCCTGCCAAAACATTCCTGATCAAATTGGAAGGGCAGAAAGGCGATGACGGTACCGACTGGGAATCTGAATATGCACAGGATTAATAGGTATATCTACTTTAGAAAATGGGTGGATTCACGGCTAGGCTTCATTTTTTAAAGGTTTAAATTGCATTGAATCCTTTGTAAGGAATCCTATTTTTCAATGGGAAGTATTATCCATTCCTGAAAAATTTCATCCAGGGCCTTTAGTGTATATGACTTAACTTACTTACCTCTTGATTTGAATGGAATAAAGAAAGAATGTATTTCTTTGGGACGGTTTATTGATTGATCACAATAAGATAATATTTCGAAATAATCGATTTAGTATGTTCAAATACAATTTAACCAATTCAATTTTTTTCTCAACCTAAAATTCCATTTTATGTCATTCTTAGCAAAATTAAAAGTAGCCGGCAAAGAACCCACCGTCCTCCAATGCGATTATTCACTTAGCCAGGAAACAGATGCAACCGGACGCCCTTCCGCTGTAACCCGTGGTGGCAAAATCCATATCACGATCGAAAGTACAGGGGACACCACCTGGATTGAATGGATGACCAACAATTTTGAAAGGAAAGATGGTTCCATCGTTTTTATCAAGCGGGATAACAATGCAACTTTAAAAGAATTAAAGTTTAAGGAGGCATATATGGTCAGCTACGAAGAACATTTTGACAGCGTAAGCAATAACCCACTCAGTGAATCCTTTGTCCTAAGCGCCAAAGAGATTTCCATGGGCAATGGCAAGCATAGCAATGAGTGGGTGCAGTAATACTACTGGCCATCAATAACTGCCGATATCCATAAGCCCAAAAATGGTTTTATGGATATCCTCACTTTAAACTTATAACATGTCATTCATTGCAAAATTATCGCTCGATGGAGAAGAAATGAACGTCTTGCATTGTGGTTTTCGGTTTTCGCAGCACACCGATGCAACGGGGAAACCAACTGCTGTTCCACAAGGGGGTACCATCAATCTGATAGTTGAAAGCACAGGCAGTACCGATTTGTTTGATTGGATGATCAGCCCAACACAGACAAAGAATGGATCCATCATTTTCTATCGGCGTGATACAAATAGCAAGCTTAAAACACTTGAATTTACTGATGCGCACTGCGTGGATTATTATGAGACCTTTGATCATATCGGCGATAGCCCCTTACAAATCCAATTAACGCTGAGTGCCCGTGATGTCAAACTGAATGATTCTGAGTTTAAAAACAACTGGCCCGAATAGGTTAATGTAAACATTCAGCTCAGGCTGGGTATTATTTTCACCATAAAAGACAAACCCTTTTTTATGGCACAATTTGTTAGCGTTGGCATTAATATTCAGGGCAAAGACATTAAGCAATTCTCCTCCCTGCAAATATTCCAGAGTATATATGACCACCACCGGTTTCGGGTTATATGTCCAGCTGAATCAATTGATGGGGCCTCCGGCAGTATCCTGAATTCCTCTAAAAACATGATGGGAGGGACCATGACAATAAAAGTGGATGCCATAGGAGGTGCAGGAACCCTGCAATTTTCAGGGGTGATCACCCAAATTGAGGCTGCTCGCCATAGCGGCCATACGGGCGACCTGATCATCAGTGGATATAGCCCCACCATTCTTTTAGACAATGGACCTCATTGTAAATCCTGGGAAAAAAAAGCAATCAAAAACATAGCCCAGGATGTGATCAGCCACTTCCCGCAAAACTTGTTGCAGCCCAAAATTTCCCCCTCCTATGGAGAAACGCTCTCCTATACAGTTCAGTATAAAGAGACTGCCTGGCAATTCCTACATCGTCTTTGTGCCATCTATGGGGAATGGCTCTTTTATGATGGGCAGAAATTATTAATAGGCCCCCCTCAGGGTGCCAAAACAAAATTGATATATGGCAATACGCTCAACCAGTTCAATTTGGCGGTGCAGGTGAGGCCCGCTTCGTTTGAAATGCAGGGATATGATTACATCAATGATCAATTGTATGATGGGACTCCTGCTGGCATTGCAGACAAGGCAGGATTGAATGATCTGGGCAAACTGGCTCTGCAGAAAAGCCAACAATTCTATGGCACCCAACCAAAATACTGGCATAACTCCTTTTTAACTAACAAAAAGCAACTTGATGATTTCGTAAACACGAGAGCGGTTTTGCAGAGTAGCAACATGATCCATTTTAAAGGCAATAGCGGGCATCCTGGAGTCCAGCTTGGGGGAAGTGTCAATATACAAGGAAAAAATGTTTTCAGTCAATCAGAGGAGACTTTTGGGGATTATACGGTGATCTCTGTTAACCATTACTGTGATGGACAAGGCAATTATTTCAATGATTTTGTATCAATACCTGCAACTTTAAAAATGCCTCCAATAAACCAATCAGCAGAACCCCGCTGTGAAACGCAGAGTGCCGTGGTCACAGACAATAATGACCAAAATGGGCTTGGGCGTGTTCGAGTAAAGTTCCATTGGATGGGCGATGGAGAAAAGTCACCTTGGCTCAGGGTTACCAGTGCCCATGGTGGTAATAACAAAGGCATGTTTTTCATACCTGAAGTGGGCGAAGAAGTAATCGTTGGATTTGAAGGGGATAGCCCGATCAAGCCTTATATCATTGGCACAGTTTATAATTCAAATGCAAAGACCAGTTTCAGCAATAGTGGGAATGATGTAAAGGCATTGCAAACTAGAAGCGGCAACATGATCGTGATGAATGACAATGAAGGTAGTGTACATGTTGCTGACGCCAAAGGCAATGATCTCAAAATCGATGGCAGTGGCAATATCAATATCACTGCCAGTGAGAGCATCGTGCTAACCTGTGGCAATGCCAAAGTCGAGATGAAAAAAGATGGCACCATCAATATCAATGGCAAACAGATTACGACGACCGCTACGGATAAGGCAGTAATGACAAGTGGCCAGGCTTCCTTCACCGCTGATGGCAAGCAAAACGAAGCGGATATGGCAGGCATGAAGGCAAGTATCAGCGGCACGCAGGAGACCGACATCAAGGGATTGAAAACCACGGTAAGCGCAGATACGGAAGTAGACATTAATGGAAATACACAGGTCAACATCAGTGGAAATATTATGGTAGCAGTTAAGGGAGCTATGATTACATTGAATTGATCCCAAAATAATTGAATTTTTTAAATCAAATTTTATGGTGTTAGGTACAAATACGGGGACCGTTTACCAAAAGGGGTTTTTCACAACCCAAAGATACCTCCAAGGCAAGACGCTAGTGGAAATTGAAAGATTGCTTGGCTTTCGGGAAGGAAGGCTATCGAAAGGAGCATGGTTTTTTGTAGCCAACCGGTTGCCTGGAACCAATGATTTTGACCTTGCTGGTTATTCCCAGGTTGCCGGCCACCGTACCCACCAACAGTATGGTTCTACATTGAATAACCCAAGCAGCCCATCGAACGCTGATGCGCTGGAAGTTCAAAAGAAAAATGCTATTGCCTGTTGGAGCCTGCATGGCAGAGACAGGTTGATAAAAGTGAAGCCTGAGATCGAACACAACAGTACGCTGTCCGACGACTTCCAGTATCCGCCAGGCCATGGGATCCCACAATGGAAAGTAAAAAATCTCATTACCTGCAGGGCAATCTGTTTTGTAAATGGGTACCCCGATGGAAGGTTTAAGCCTGAGGAAGGATACTTAGAGATAAAGTACAAATAACCAAAATTATGGGACAACCCGCTGCAAGACTGACTGATATGCATGTTTGCCCAATGGTCACCCCAGGGCTGCCACCCATTCCACACGTGGGTGGCCCGATTACGGGCCCTGGATGCCCAACTGTTTTAATCGGGGGAATGCCTGCTGCGGTAATGGGCGACATTTGTATTTGTGTAGGCCCCCCTGACACCATCGTTATGGGTTCTACTGGTGTTTTTTTTGGCGGCAAACCTGCTGCCAGAATGGGAGACCCTACAGCGCATGGAGGATCAATTGTCTTAGGATGCCCGACCGTATTGGTGGGAGAAACAGGTTCTGGTGCTGCGGTCCCCCCCGTCACAGCATTGACACCGACACAATTGATGACGATGGGGAGCAGCAATGTATTGGCGCAATCCATAGCAAATGCAGCGGTGAGTGGGGAACCCTATGTTGGAGTACCCATTTCAGCCGAAAAACAAAAGCCCCAGCCCATCAAAGTGGAGCGGAGCACCCTCAATTGCTCATTGCAAGATGAAGATGGCAATCCCCTCGAAGGGATCAATTACGAAATAACCCTCGCTGATGGCAGTTTGCGGAAAGGCCAAACTGATAAAAACGGCAACCTCTCTTTGACAGGGATACCTCCTGGAACCTGCAAAGTCAGTTTCCCCGATTTGCATTCTGACGAGTGGTCCTGAACCTAAAATATAATATGGCCACCAAATACATAGTAAAAAAGAATGATACATTGGCGAAAATTGCCAAGTCCAATGGCTTTCGTTGCATAGATACCATTATCGAAGCAAACAGGGACCGTTGGCCATATCTTTCTATGCACCCGAATGTATTGATAGAAGGAATGGCCATCATGATCCCTGAAAAAAAGAAGAAGAAGTTGGAACAGCCCTCGGGAACTTCGGTAGCATATACAGTCAAAAACGCGGTCAAACAATTTATTCAACTGAAGATCGAGGACATCCACGGCGAAATTGTAGATGTCGCAAATGACGTTCAGTTGATGATCAATGGAACTGCGGTGCCCATCCAAGACCTAACCGATTACAATATGCCACTCGTAGAATTTATAACCATCGCCACTTTAAATCCCCTACCAGAGGCCGATATCTCAAGTGCGTCATTGAAACTGAAGCTGACATCACCCTTAAGTGGCAATATTCTGCAAAAGGAAATCAAATTGGAGATAGGTGGCCTGGATCCGTTTTTAGATCCACAAGGAGATTACACTGGCAAGCAGTCTGAAAGCCTTTCGCTCAAGATCAGTACACAAAAAATATTGACTAATCTAGGCTATTACCGAGGAGACCTGGATGGAGATCTGGAAAAATCTGAATCTATTGCTGCAATTCGGGGCTTCCAAATGGATGTAATGCAAATGTCACCCTCTGATGAAGATTTTGGGAAACCCAGCATCAATACCTGCATACGCTTAGGGATTCAACAGGGGATTTCATTAGGACCGATTCAACCTATAAAGTATGGCCAATAGCGACACTCTCTTCCCCCCAGCCTTTGCGCAGAAATACAATTTCGTGTCGCGTGGAACTGGATGGAGCCAGTATAGCGGAAAAGATACTAATGGAATTAGCCGGGTATCGAAATTCTCTTCCTATTATGAACGAGGGGCGGATTGGCATTCTAGTGGACCTTCTCAAACAAAAGTGGGGAACCCTCTCAGTGATTGGAATAATGCGCTGAACATTGCCCCAATCACACCTGATCAGAAAGATATGTCCATTGAAGCCCGGACCAATCATCCCAACTACATTTTTTTGGATTGTGGGCGTTGGAAGGGGACAGCGCGGGACTTTGGGCTGGTTTGGGGAAGGCATGTCTATTTATGTTCCTATCAATCCAAATCAGCCAATACGCAGTCAAATTCATATCCTGCATTTCAATATGACCCCAGCTTCCGGGATGGCCTGGATCTGAAATTCCTGAAAGGGTGTAATACCAATGGGTTTATTAAAATTCAGGCATATACCTGTGCTGATTGGGGTTTGGACACGGATTATAATTGGGACCAAGTTTGTGTGATCATTCCGGACCTCCATTTGATGTCGATCAGCGATGGTACTACATGGTATAAATGGCTGCCCCCGCAAGAATTCAAATACAAAGCAGAAGTGGACCTGATGTATTTTGCAGAAGATATCATAGCCAATACAAGCCTTAGCCCCACCCAAGTTAAGATAGTCCAGATCGGGGATTTATACGACCTCTGGGTGGACTGCTGGCAACACGATACTGGCCAGATCGCTCCGTGGTTCACCACCAACAATTCTCAACAACTCATAGTGGACAGCAGTCATTATGCTGATATCATAGAATCTATTGGGGCCATTCAGAACTTGTTTGATGGGCAGATTGATACCTTCAACTTAGGTTATCTATATGGCATAAATTATTTCCTACAATATACCAAACTGATCACTGACACTGAAAAGATATATGGTTGGAAATACCTGAACCCGGCGGAAGGTGCAATCCGTAGGTTGCAAAATACCTTTGGGGATAATATGATTTTCATTTATGGGAACCACGATAACTACCTGATCGATGCCGGCCTGACCCGTAATGCTAAATTGAAGCAGCGCCTGGCCTTTTGGGACGACGGGGCTTCCCTTTTTATTGAGCACGGGCACAGAATGGAGGCACTTTTCCATCCTATAGTCTTCCCAACGAATGAAGATGGGGTAGCTGACGGTTGGTCTGCCGCCAATGGATTATATTTGGCAGAACTCAAAGGGGACAAGGATAGTTATGATCAATACCTTCAAAGAGCCAAAGGGGCAGGAGCGGACCTTTGGGCAGGTTACCATGACCAATCAGCTTATAAAGAAGAATTTGCCCGGTTTTGGTTCGGCCGCAAATCAAATGCAGCCAAACCAGGAAGCAAGAATCCTCCTAGTATTTTCGCTATCGGCCATACGCATATGCCTGAACTTTATAATTTACAGATAAGGTTGGATATTCAAGATTTCATTCAACGCCGCACTTTACCCAAATGAAAAATAACCTTTATATCCTACTTGATGCTGCCAGGATGCAGGGACACATTGGTATTGCAAAAAAACTTTGTCCAATCTATTGCTGCATATATAACTCAAAAGAGGAACCGATATTCCAAAAATTGGGGCCCTATATTTTTAAATTAGATGGGGCCGGCCCTTTTTGGGAATGGTATCAACGATTCGGCTGGGGACAATCCTGGGGATACTTATTCCAAACAAAAACCTCCCTCTCACATCTACAAGAGCATTTTTCCAGGCATAAGTTCGCATTGGATGAAAAAGGGGCAAAAAAATATTTCCGTTATTACGATCCAAGGGTTTTTAAACGTCTTTTGCCTTTATGGAATATCGGCCAGGTGAAAGATTTATTCGGGCCGATCGAAAATTTTATAGTTGAAGGGGAAAGTAGAGCTGAAGCTTTTGAATTTTGGCTGGAAAATGGTAAATTGAAAAGTAGGAAACTTGACGTACAAGAATTATTTGATAAAACAGTTCTATCATCTAATAATCAATAACGGGTGGCATTTAGTTTTATACAAAAACGATCAGTTAACATTTATCCTTAATGGGAATGTTATTGTCCGATGCTCAATTTATACCATTTGTATGCTCCCGTTTCCCTGGATAAGACTCAAACTAAATAGCGACTCATGCTTTCTGACTACACCATCCAACAGATAAAGGGAAGTATTTATTCCTTCCCTGAGTTATGGGGCTGCGTAATCCTTTATATTGGCAAATCCTCTTCCCAGGTCGTTTCCGGAGGGTATATGGCCACAAATAATTACTATACAATTATTGTGATTGAAGAATTAAACAAGGAGAATGATCAGCCACCCAGGCCACAGGTAAAATACAACCAAGAATTCCAAGGTAACGAACTTAAGGGGGGCGTGATCAATTGCAGCTTTTTTGCGATTGCTGCAATTACAACTCTTGGCGGGGCAGCCTCTGAACCCCTAACTTTAGGGGCTTCCAGTGCAGTAGTAGTAGCAGGATACATGGGCATGGCCGCGACGGGAGCCCAATGCCTCAATTCGATAGTCAGGACTCGGATTGCCTACAGCGATCAGCTAGGCACCACCCTTCAATCCTGGGACAGCAATGGATGGTACTCTGGGATTATGACTTCGATCGATATCGTTGGTATCGCTACCGGCGTAGTAGGTTTAGCGGCTGCGGCCAATGAGATAAAGACCTTTCTTCGTGTACGGAACCTATTGGCATCTGACGATGCATTGGCTCGCATGACCCGGGCTGAAAGGATTGCCGCTTATGAAAAAGCACTCAAAGATACCAGCAAGGATGAACGGGTTGCTAAGGAATTTGAAAAAATATTGGCCAAATACCCCGCTGGCCAACGCATGCTGAATGGGAGCCCTTCGATTATCAGGAACAATGTCCGCCCGTTGAGCCGCTTTATTTCCGATGCTACGCTCGAACGAATGGCAGCCAACGTAAGGGATATTATTGTGAATGCCACAAACCTAGGGCTAAATGGAGCCCCAGCTTCCTTCTCTGGCACAGCCAGTGGACAATTGAATAATCTAGGCAATTTTGTGATGCATGTAATCAATTGATATCCCTCCCACCCGTTTGTTTAGGGGTCCCTGATTGGCTTCCATGAGCTTGATGACCATGGTCTTTCACAACGATTTGTTGAATTCTTTAAGAACTGGTAAAGTTGGCCATGCCGTATTTATACCCTTGTTTTTATAGTTAAATTATTGTATTTTTAACCCTCTCCATTTCCATTGAAAATCATTGAATTTGCAGTGCATGCCGTTTCAAGACAAAGCCTTTTGACCCGCGTATGCTGTCCTCCAGGTAATTTGAAACAAATTAGTAAATCGGAATTTTTTATAAACTAAGTTGAATGCAGCTCGAATATTATGCACTCCCGCTTTCCCTGGATCGGATCATGAACATGCAGGAACACCCCAGAACCACACTGCAACAATCGGTGCTCCAGCACCTGCACTTGTTGACGACAACAGCTTTAGGAGAGTTCCCAGCTGATCCAAATTTCGGTTCCAATATATGGGACCATGATTTTGATAATGTGACCAGTGCCCATAAATTAAAGGAACTTATTCGCCAATCTTTGTTAGGAGCTATACAACAATATGAGAAACGGTTGTCCAATATTAGAGTGGAATTGATGATCATACAGGAAGAATTAATGGAACGAAGGCAAGGATTCTCCAGGGTCAAAAAAAAGATTGATATTTCGGTGACAGGAATTTTACAGTCAACCAATGAAAGGATAAACTTTAAGGATAGCTTCTTTGTAGGCCCTTTATCATACTAATTTTATTTGTTGTTATGCAGGAGACAAGAGAACATATCAAATCTCGGATGTTGAAAAATGCGGCGAGGGCCTGGGGCATTGATGAAACTGGTGCAGAGAGCAACTTTGACCCCTTAGTGTCAATGTTATTAACTGCTTGTTCTGTAGAATTGGAAAAAATTTCTGGAGAAATTCAAGCCTCCCGCGCCAGGGTGCTAGAAAGGCTGGTCCAATTGCTTTCCCCTGATGCATTGACTGGGGCCTTTGCAGCCCATGCCGTGGTTTGCGCAACTCCTGTTGAAAGGGCCTTTGAAGTGCCGGAGGGTGATCAATACTACATCAACCGAAAGCGTCCAATGGCTAACGAAAATGATGAACAATTGTGGAAGGATATTTTTTTTTCACCGACAGCCTCCTTTCGAATAAACCGAGCTTCCATCAGGTTTATAGCCTCAGGCAATACTTTATACAGAGTCAATAATGGCATCAATAAGGAACCTATAGCACAGACGGATCCTGGTAAAGAATTGCCAAATTGTTCATTGTGGTTGGGAATTGATGAGCCTACCATCAGCCTAAAAGATACGCTTTTCTTTTTTGACATCCGCAATGAGGCTCAGCGACAGCAATTTTATCATCAATTGCCAAAGGCAATTTGGTATGGGGGGGAGCAACCCATCAGCCATTTGCCCGGATATGGCAATCGTTCCATTAGCGGGGAACAACTTAATTTTGAAACTGCGTTGTCTGGAGAGGATGATATTTGTGGCAAAATGAAAAAAAGCATCAATGCATATTACAAAAAGCATTTCATTTCCTTAACAGATGACCAAAATCAAACAGCAAGTGAAGATAATATTCTATTGTCTGGTATGATTGCTGAGTCATTTTCTGGGAAAAATGGAAAATTATTGCAGCAGCAGCCATTGCGCTGGATTTGCATTGATTTTCCCCAAACAATCAATTCCAGGGTTTTGGAAGATGTTGTTTGTTCGATGAATTGCTTTCCAGTTTTTAATAGAAAGCTCCATAAAATCAATTATCGGTTACAGGATATTGTTAATGTCATCCCTCTGCAAACAGAAGATATTTTTTTGAGCCTGGAAGAAATAAGCAATGAAGAGGGTAAAATTTTAAACTCTCGTGAACAAACCAAGCAAGAGGATCAGTCAACCAGTTTTTTGTTGCGAAAGGGAGGTGTTGGGCGCTTTGATGAAAGAGATGCTTCGTCAATAGTTGATTATTTATTGCAATTACTAAGGGATGAATCGGCTGCTTTTTCAGCTTTGGGCAATGATTTCATGAACAATGAAATGAAACAATTGCAGCAAATCATCAATAAGCTCGAACAAAGGCTGTTCTCTCAACAGCTTACCAGGGAACAAATACCCTACATTATCATCAGAAAAAATGCGAAAGCTCAATGGCAGAATGTGTTTATCGATTTCTGGAGTACCTGTGGAGCGGAGGCAAATAATATTAAAGCCGGAAATGCGCTGCGCCTTTATAGAGGAAGTACTGTACGCAATAATCAGGTATTGCTGGTAACACCCACTATTGGGGCAAGAGACAAGCTAAGCACCACAGAAAGCGTTTTTGCATATAAGAGCGCTTTGCTTTCCAAAGACCGCCTGATTACCAATGAAGATATTAAGGCCTTTTGTCATTTTAAGCTTGGTGAAAAAGTAAAAAAAATAGAAGTAAAGAAAGGCATGATGGTTCACCCAGACCAACAAGTGGGGTTTTTGAAGACAATTGATGTTGAAATTGAAATTAAGAAAAAAGACTATCAGGAAATGAAGGAAAATGGCGAACTCCATTTTTGGATAGACAGCCTAAAATTATTATTAGAAGAAAAATCATCCGCCTTGCTACCTTATCGGGTAATTCTCCATCAGGCAGCTTAGCATTAATGAAACACTTGCTTTTAAATGAACCAATTTCTAGAAACGCTGGGCCGAGAAATGACCTCCGCTAGTAGCGATATCAAAGCTGAGACTCAGCTGGTACTTGCTATAGAGGAGGGATTACAAACGGATGAATTCATGGTCTGTTGCAAGGATCGGTTTAGGAGGGAATACAGTAAAGATATTGTTTCTGCGGAACAGAAGGAAGTGGCTGGATTACAATATATATTGAATATTTTGCTTTCTCGAAATGGGTTTTATGACCTCTTGCCAGAAGGCCTTTTTTTCCAATCACCGAAACGCTCATCAAACACTTCATCGGCCGCTGACATGGCCTTGGATTACAAACAAAATAGGAAAAGGGAAGACCAGATACGCAACTTTTTCATACCATTTGAGAATGAATTTTTCTTTCATCGCTTAAAAATCGAAAAGGAAGAAATGCTCCTGCTGGAAGGATTGCAATCAGGCATCCTCAACGAATATTTCATTAAATTCTGGGAGCTTCCGACCAACATACCAAAACGATTCATAGCTCCCTTCTTACTGTTGCTCCCGTATGCACATAAAATTTCAGGAAATTTTTTATTGACTTCCCAATCATTAGCATTGATTTTAGGCGAAAAAGTATCCATAAAGACAGTATATGCTGATTTTATTGAAATAGAAAATGTGAAACCTTCGATTGTGGGGGAATCTTTGTTGGGACAGGACCTAGTCTGCGGAAATAGCTTTTGGGATGGGAATCCAGTAATTGAAATTGAAATTGGTCCCCTGGCACATTCCAGCGTGGCCTCGTACCTGGAAGGCGGTAATAGAAACTCCCTCATGGAAACCTTTATGCGGTTTTTTATCCCGGCCGGGATTGACACAAAAATAACTTTGGAGGTTGCGAAAAGTGGTCAAGGCATGGTCCTGGCTAAAGGTAGCGAACCAGTGCTTGGATATTCCACATTTTTGGTTTAAAAAAGGGCTTTAAAATATAAATTGGCGGTATTATAAAAATAGATTTAATTAGATTCTCTAAATAGAAAAATGGAAAGGGTGATTTCAAGCGAAATAGCAAAATTTCTAATACTGCTCGGAGCAGGCTCGGTGGCTATGTATTTGGTAATGGCAAACCAGATCAGCCGGATACGCGGTGCCTTCAAATCCTATCAAAAAGCCACCATTATCTATTTGATTTTGGCCATTT